>OIYR01000507.1_pt1 | contig 21491 bp, 47 predicted proteins | sample 1588221 | NCBI WGS metagenome assembly OIYR01 (sample SAMN03283292) | human gut metagenome | biome: human-associated habitat; material: feces | host: Homo sapiens | place: Peru | collected 2012
TGTTAAATTCGCGAATTAAAAGGTATATGGGGCTATCTAAGGGGCGGGATATATCACGCTCGATAGATTAGCCCTAAAACTTTTAATTTGACATGTGATGTGAGTACATACCTAGTACCCTACGCATTGAACCCGTCATCATACCCTTGCCAATAGTTAGCATGACATAGGTCAATGATATAATCTAATGTGTGTTCTAAATCGTTTGTCCAAACAAGCTCAGATAAGTCGATAAGCTCGTTGTTAGTTATGTAATCATTATCATTAAATAACTGAGATAGCTTATCTTTTGCTGTCGCTTTGTTGTAATCATCTAATACAATACATTCAGTATCATCATCATAATGTAAACCAAGCGAACGCACTTTATAAGTCGGTAAATACAGTTCGTCGTTAACAATCATAAAACCTTGATGATAGTCAACGATATGCTCCTTAATATCATCGATATAATCTTGTGAAAATATTCCGTTACAATTCATTAATTCAATCATTTATAATACCTCCTAATAGTGTAAAGCCTTTAACATTTCATTAATTTGAATAATAGTATCGTCAACGTAAATACCAACAATCATAACAACGCTGATGATAATTAAACCAACACCAAACCATATTACTTTATCCATATAATACCTCTACAATTCATTTAAACGCCCTATAAGCCCTGTTTAGTATCTGTGACTTATAGTTTTACCTTGAGTATAATTGATGACTCATAATGTGTGTACATTACAATAAATTATTCCTACATTCATCATACCCATCATGATAACCATCGTAATAACCATATTGATATGCGTCCTCTATTTTTGCTAATACAAAGTAATAGTCTGATTCTTGAAGCATATCTCTTAATGTATCTTTCAATGCGTCGTTGATGTACATATAAACCTCCTATAATACCTCTACAATTCATTTAAACGCCCTGTAAGCCCTGTTTAACGTCTAGTGCTTATAGTTTTACCTTGAGTATAAAATGTAACTATTTTGTGTGTACGAGATATAAAATCAAGCTGATAATACACCAAACAATAAACCAAGATAAGAACATGAAAAAGCTAACAATAAAACCAAGTTCGCCCGATAACAAACTAAACAATAAAATAGTTATTACTGTTGTTGCTACAGCCCATATTTCTTTATCCATAAATGTCATATATAAAACCTCCTTGCAGTTATTATAGTACATCAATAGTAACAATATGTCTAATATATAAAAGTCATGGAAACTTGTGCAAAAATCATATCGGCGATTTGCACAATATAAAACAGCCATAAACCCAGTAGTTACCTACTTTTTGCTGTTCCTTTTTGTGATTGTGCAAAAAGAAATTTTTTTTTATATTCTCTATACATATTTACTTATTCTTATATATATATATTTTCTCAAATTATGAAGTAGAAAAGTTTTTGCACATTGCACAATTTTATTAAAAGTACTGTCAAGCTAGGTAATTACTGGCTTTATAGCGTGTTCACATTGTTCAATTTTGTGCAAACTTGTGCAAACACTTTGCACAATTTCAATAATGATTTTCCGTTACAATGAAAAACACAGCAAAATAGCCCTATTTCTTTTCTCTAACTCTGTATATATCTACTGTTTTATTATCTGCTTTCCGTGTATGTCTTGTCTTATATATTTGTTTATTTGTACTCACACTATTAAACATTTTCATAAAGGAATTAAATGACGTTTTTGACGCTGTTAATTCTTTTTGATTGTTATACCATTGTTTCACATCATAAACTTCTCTCCATTTATCTATACTCATATCAAGTGCTTCAGATAATATAGGGTTAATATTCTCAATAAACATGTTAAATGCTTCTTCATCTAGGTAACAGAATTTTCCAACCTCTATTGCCTCATTAATCGCCTTTACTGCTTCCGTAATTAGCCATGATATAGCGTCTTTGGTTCTTAATGTTTTGTCTACCCATTCGTCATATTTAGGGTTTTTCTCAAACTTATGTTTGAAGTTAATGATGTTAAGTCGTGTTTTCCAAGCCGTAATATCACTATCTAATTTGATTTTAGGAAATTCGTTCATACTCATAATAATTTTTGCGTAGAATGGTAGCCCGTAGCCGTCAATACCCTTTTTCTCTACTTGCATAAGTGATAAACCCGATATTAAACGCTTTAAAAAATTAGGTTTTTCAATATACCCGCTGTCAATATCATCTGAATAATTGAATAGCTTCCCGCATGATAATACCTTATTAAAACGCCCGTTAATCTCATCAATATCGAATGTAGTATAATTTTTAGACCCATATAAAAATTGCACATGTTCCATGAATTTTGTTTTACCGCCTTGAGCTTTACCCATGAGCATAAAGGCTGTACGCAAGTTGCAGTTTACTAACATAGGATAACCAATCAACTGCAACAGCAATTTATAAACATTCTCATTGTTATCAGCTAGGTTCATAAGCCATTGTTTAACCTCAGCTTGCTCCTCAACGCCCTCAATATAATCATGTGGAATATGGTTAAGAATAGCATACTCTTGATGAGTTCCAGTTTCAAACTCTAATGTGTTCACATTTAAAACGCCATTATTAAAAGCTATCCTATATTTATCTACCTCTGAAAATTTAGGATAATCGTATATATTATCAACTAGCGTATTATATACTTCCACCCTTTCCTGTTTTTTTGTTTCTCTATCATATTCTTTAATTCTTGTACGCACAAATTCAGATACGTCAAACGTATAAGCGTATCCGTTCCATATAGCAATTGACCCATTTATATTGATACATGGGTTATCTTTTACCATATCCTCAGCAACCAAATAATGTAAAAATCGACCTTGTTCCGTTCTATATTTTCCTAATCGTGCTAACTTTTCACGCTTTTTCCTATCTTTTTCATCTTGTATTTTTTGCTTTTCTACCGCGTTTTCATATTCCCATTGTTCTTTAATCTCTGCTAATTGGTTAGGTGAGTAATCGCCTGTATCTTTTAGCTTTTTCATTTCAATTTTAATATTAATCATGTTACACCTCAATTCCTACTATTTCACTTGTATTAGTTATAAATATTTCACAATCACCATAATAAAACTCAATTATCTTGTTTTTATTTTGTGAACACAAATAATATATTTCTTGATGATATATATGTTCATCGTCTTTATCTTTTTCGTAATGATTGCCAACCCCGTATTGTACACTCATTAGGTCTATAGTTTCTAACCTGTTTAATTGCTTTACTTGCCCCGATTTTAAATATAATTTCATTTTGTGAACACACCTTTCTCAATAAATAAATTATACTCATTACAAATTCTATTCTCTACATTGTCAACCTCTTCTATATTAAACAGTTTACAATATAACTTATATAGCTGTTTAACCTGTTTAACCGATTTACCGACTACGTCACCATAAAAAGTGTACTCTATAAAGTCCCTCATTTGAAAGCCTCCTCATCTATCAACCCATATTGTACACACAAGTTAATAATTTTAGTCTTATCGACGTCTTTTATAATATCATACATTTCTGTATCTGTATAGGTTTTATTCATGTACATGATACTATCTTGAATATCACCAATACTAATGTTAACCGATTCGCGTGCTTTTGTGAACACATTCTCATTAACCCAGTTAAGTATAATAGAAATATTATATGGGTCTTTTTCATAAATAGCATATACGTTCGATAAGTCCATAAGTACCTTATGACGTCCGTCACCCTCAGTAATATCCTGTAAACCCCTAGCACGTCCAAACGGGAACAGCAACCAAGGTAAAACGTCTGGGTTATCACACTCATTAATAACTGGTAACGGCTCGCCGTCGATAATGATACGTTCATAACCTTTGTTATTGGAACACTTGTAATCACAAATAACACCAGTCAATGTTTCTTTTCTATTGCCATATGCTAATTGCTCAGACGGCTTTTTAAAAATCGCGTGTATTCCGTGGCGTGACTCTGTAATGTGACAACGAATGTGGAAGTCATTGATGATAGTGAAAAACAAATCAACATTTTTACTATCATCAATATCTACTAGTACATAATCATCAGCCAAGAACCCGCCTACTTCTTGCCAGTCGGGTTTAATCATACGGCTTTTACGTTTAGATGTCGGTACTTTATTTATTAATTCTGTATATGCTCTATAAAATTTAGTTTTCATATAACCACGCCTCCTTATTGAATAAATACTTTCTTGTTTTCATTTTGTTTCTCCTTTGTGATAACTGATTTACTTTCTATAATTATAATACACCATGTACTCACATTTGTAAAATACAAAAAACGCATAATAAAAATGCGATAAGCGTATAACACACTTACCGCACTTCTATTAAATATTATTTTCCTGTACTACCGAAACCACCCTCACCGCGTTCAGTATCGTCTAATTCGTCAACAATTTCAAGAGATACGTCTGCAAGCGGTACAATAACCAGTTGAGCGATTTTATCATACAGTTCAATGTCCCTAATTTCTACCTCACTTGTATTGTATAATGGTACTTTAATTTCACCTGTAAAACCCGCATCAATTACTCCTACGCTATTAGCCATTCGTAAAGGCGTTTTACTGATACTGCTACGAGCAAACAGCAATCCAACCATACCTACAGGAATTTCTACGCATACACCTGTTGGAATAAATTCAGTATCTTGTGGAAATACTGATGTTTCTACTCTTGCTTTTAAATCAAAACCAGCGTCAATGCTATGTGCTTTCGTTGGAATACAATTCTTATCTAATACTTTAATTTTCATCTTTTAACACCTCTTGTAGTTTTTTAGAGTAATGCTCAATTTTTTCAAAATCTTGCAAGTTAGTACCTTTTTGCCTTAGTAGATATTTCAGGCAATTTCCCTTTAAAAAGCCTATAAACTCCTCTCGTGTAAAATCTTTTTCCATAATGTCCCATGGTTCAATTGCCAAGCAAGTATATTGTTTATTATTCTTTGTTGTAACGTCCTCATCATCTTTAAAAATAAATTCATACTCTTCACAACCAAGAATTATCAAGTTATTATTATCTTTTCCGTAGATAATACCTTTTGCATGGTCATAATATTCGTACTCACATTCCAAATACTTTCCATGGTCCTTTAATTCTCTGATGATAGTTCCCTTTGGTAATAATATTACGTTGTCGTTATGCAATGTAAATGTTTTACAACCTTGAGCGTTTGGCGGGTCATTCCATAACACCGCAATCGTTACGTTTTGCATTGTTGGCGTGAAATCAATAACCACACCTACAACGCTTTTATCTTTACTACAAACTAGGTCACCCTTTTTCATTATTCACACTCCTTAATAATTTGATTATATAATTGGCTATATAACGCGTATTCGGGAACATAACGCTTTTTACGGCGTTCCTCCTTGCTCGTCTTATTATAGAATACGTTATAATAAAGTGTATCCTCCCTCTTATCGGGGCCATAATATACATAGTCACGTACAGGTTCAATATCTGTAGTAGGTTTAAGCTCAGCCCCGTAAATATGGATAAAGTGAGGATAAACCAGTTCGCCCAATCTTGCTGTATGAATACGTTGACGCTTTACGTTGCTCATGCTATTTGGATATAGTTGAGCATGTAACACACCATTATATAATGTAATCGGTGTGATAACAATTGTATTAGGTGTTTCAATTAGCTGTTTAAGCTGTTCAAATTCCCGTTTCATTTCACCCGATTCTATACGCTGTTGATTATATCTGTTTCCGCATATCGTGATATTATGTGTTTCGGGGAACCAAATATTTAAAACATCGTCGGTACTCATGATAGGCTTATTATAAATAATACAGTGTACGCCTTTCGCTTGTAGATAGTTGAATAAGTCGGTATTGTTAGTACAAATCATTTTATACACCTCTATCTAACCCAGTACAAACATGCTGTAATCACACCCATAATTAAATAACAGCAAGCTCCAATAATTAACGCTTTTTTATCCATGATATTTCTCCTTATTTAAAAAATCTCAACCATGCTTGAGGGTCTAAAATCATAAACCCTACTACCCATAGTGCTAAACAAATTCCAAATGCTGGTAATGCTTGAATAAATTGTTCCATGATAATTTACCTCCTATAATGTGATAACAACCAATACTGCAATAAGTAACATATACATAACACCCGTAATAATCAAATTTGACATTTTAAACTCCCTCTTTAAAACATTTAATAGCAATTAACATGATGATAATTAACACAAGTAAAGCCATACTGTTATACCTCCCTCAATCACATAGAATGTACTCACAATACCGATAATAATTTTTGCTCGTTTAGTCTTTATCCTTGCTCGCCACATGATACACGTCCTATTTCAATAAACCTAATTTTTCAGCTTGTTTTACTAGGCTCGCTACTGTACCTACTTTCCAAGCTACTTTTTTACCTGTAGGGCTAACAATACATGTTTCTGTACCTGTTACTTTGTAACCATAATTCTTGATTGTGTAGCCGTCTTTTAATTGTGCTTGTAATTGTTTTGTTGTTCTAATCATTTTCGTTTCTCCTTTTAATAATATCCTGTAGGTTTATCTCCTCCCTACATCTATTATAATACAGGATACCACGCATAATGTCCAATACTTAATTTGCATTGTTGGTATTCGTTAAAGTCATACCTTGTTTGAAATTGTACTCACATAACTCGTCTACATATTTCATAAGCCCCTCAATATCATAGTCGTAATATAACGCCTCTATCCAATCAATTTGTGCTTGTGTTAATCTTTTTGTCATTATTCGTTCACCTCAACATGCTCAGACACATCACCTTTTACAATTTTCATATCTTGTACTACTTTATATGTGGAGTGTGTTAAATGACCTGTTTCATCGCGTTCCACTTTGGTAACTTCAGCTAATGCACATTCTTTAAATTCGCCGTCAATAGTGATTTTTCGGTTATCTTTATCTTTCGCAAAAATGACTGTTTTTTGTCCCTCATACACATGTTGAGCTGAATTTACAGATTTGTATACTTTACCTTTATATTCAACGGCGTCCCCGATATATTGGATATTTGTCATTGTTTTAAATGGGTTATCTTTAATACTTTTTACTAAATCGTCAACTGTTTTATTATTATCTTTACCGATAACACGAACCATTTTATAATTGGTTAGTTTATCATCAGAATAACCTTTCACATATTCTACGCCGTAGTCATCGCCTGTACTCATACAATACTTGCCATTATCTAATTGTACTAAATGAGCTGTTTCTGTATTACTACCACAACCACCCATTAATAAACCCATACCGATTAGAATTGTTGCTGTTAAAGTTTTTACGTTTTTCATTTTAATATCTCCTTTTTTATTAATAACGTAATCACATCTTCTATAATTATAATACATCACATTGTATATTATGTCTAATACTTAAATTGCATACATGTTATAACTCATGGTCATTCATCAATTTAATCACCTCGATAACCCATATAGCAACAGCAATTGCAATGTTACAGAATGTTAGGTCCAGCCCCCATATGATAGGGAGCGTCAACGCTAGAATTAATGTTAGTGCTTTCATATTAATAACCTCCCTCCATACAGTGCATACCTTTAAACATTTCCTTGCGTGGTCTAATTTCCCAATCATCGCCGTTCATTTCCCATACGCAAAAGTCATATTTAGTAACATATGCTAATGCTTGACTTCTTGTTTCACATTCAATAATTTCAAGTGTTTGTTTATCGTGTAATGTAATCATGTTCGTTTCCTCCTTACATCTATTATAATACATCATGTACTCACATTTGTCTAATACTTGTTAGTCATGCTTGATATGCAATTTTTGCAATAGCTCTTTTGTAATTGGTTCGACTAATATGATACCTGTATCACCACCAAAGTCCTTTACGCTCCAATCGCTACCGATAAGCCAATTAAAGAATTGAGAATAGTTGTCAAACTCTTCAATAATAACCCCGTTCCATGTTGCTTCATAATGTTTTAATTTTTTGTTAATCATTTTTACCGCCTTTCTTGTTCCCTCTTCACTATTATAATACCACACCCTGTAAAAACTGTCTAATATATAAAACGCATAATAAAAATGACTAGAACGCATAATTACGTTCTAGTCTTAATCTTTTGTATTAAATTTGTTGATGATATTATCCCGTTATGCACGAGCTTATGACAATGTGAACACAATAATATTAGGTTATCATTATCAAGCCTCAACTGAGGCAATACCGATAAACTTATTATATGGTGAGCCTCACAATTATCTGTACTCCCGCATACAGCACAACGATTGTTATATATTTGTTTTATCTCACGTCTTTTGCGTTTCCATTGATACGAGCTTCTAAATTGTGTCGACATTATTTTTCCTCCAATTCTAATGCTCGTTCAATAGACCAACCACATTTTAAACGCTTATAAACTTTCTTATATTTAATATTGTAAATCTCACACCATTCCATAAGACAATGTGTTACACCATTAAGGGTATAATTATAATTGGAACGCCTATTTCTTGCTTGCTGTTTCATGTCAACCCAACGGCAATTATCGGGGTTGTAATTTCCGTTATTATCAATTCTGTCTATCGTTAAGTTATCATTGTAACCATTCGCAATAGCCCAATTTTTAAAATTATCATATTTTAACCACTCATCACACATTGCAATACCACGCCCGCCATAATCTTTGTAACGTGGTCTATGTGTGTTATATAATCTAGCTTTTATCCCTCTATAGATATTATATAGTCTTTCATTGACTAATTTTTTACCTTTTATTTTAGTGGTACAGCTTTTTTTATTACCATTGGTCAACGCATCATATGAGGTTTCTACTAAATTACCACAGTCACAAACGCAAAGCCATTTTGTACGTCCTTTGGTATTGTGTAGTCTGTATAAAGCAGTCAATTTACCAAATTTACGACCGCTTATATCTTTAAAAGCCACCCTTTTTCACCGCCTCTATATGTTTTTTAAATATATCAACATAATTTTTCCAATTGTTCGGAGTTTTGTGTACATCATGATGACAATTCTCACATAGATATATACAGTTATCCGCATTGTAAATACTATTGTCACTATTATTTACCTCTCTAGGTATAATATGGTGACAATCTCTACCATTTGTTATTATACCATTACACCAACAAAGATAGCACACTAAATCTCTAGTTTTTACAAGTTTCTTTGTATGCACCCAACGAACGTCGCTTAATTGCTCCCGCTTGCGTGTATCTTTGTATTTGTTAGGGCAATCATGATTGACGTCAACTATCTTGCCACAACGTGAACAAATAATTTTACGGCTCATCGTTATGACCTAACCAAATTGCAACGAGATAAATAATGTATAAGCTCAACAACCATTTTACCATATGCGGTAGTGCTACGATACAGTACATCGTCCACATAAAGCCTAAAAAGGCTAAAATATTTTTAACGATTCTTATTCTCATAATCGGCTAGTCCTTTCAACTGTTCTAATGATGTTTGTATTATCTTTGGTAATTTAATATTGCATTTCCCAGCATTTTCCAAACAGCTCAAACCCTCATTAATGATGAAATAATATGTTGTTGTTAAACATATAATATCAGTGTGCATTAATTGGTCTAATTGATGTGAAAAGGCAACAATAGATAATAATATGATTTTCTTAGCTATTCCGCGGAACATCTTCCGACTATTAAAATATAATCTCTGGTTAATGAAAGACGCCAATACACCTATAAATATATCCAAAGTAATTGCCCAAAGTAAAAACTCCAAGGCGGGGTTAATTCCGAAACAGTAACTCAGAAAACTTACAAGCACTGTTACACCTATGGTTAATGTTTCGCTATTTTGCACATGTAACCTCCAATAATAAAATTACCCCGTGCAATAATACACGGGGTACAATTGCGACTTAACGGCTCTAATCGCTACGAGATGATAGACCACCTCCGACTATTTGATAAGCATTTGCATTTTGTCAATAGCTTGATTGATATATCTTTTATCTTTTGTGTCAATAAACGCTTTTACGTCCATGATAGCACCGCTCACCGCGTCGGCTTGCTCTTCTTTCAAACCAGCACCAGTCGCGAGGGCTTTCAATGTTACTTCATTCAAAAGAACAGCAATTAACACAGTTCTAATTTTAACCCACATATTTTACACCTCCTTTCATCGTGTAAATTCGTTACAGTCTACTTGATAACCCGCAACGTACTCGTTATCAGTGTACTGCCAACCATAGTAATTAGGATAATCACATTGCTTAGAATACTGAGCAACCCATACAGGTATCCAAGGATAACGGCTATATAAATATGTATTATCCCATGCAAGTGAGTACGACATGTACACACCGCAATTATAAAGCCACTTGTTAACCTCATTTAGGAACGCTGTAATGTTATTGGTATTTTCTAATGCGGATAAATTCCAATACTCTTCACATTCATAATCGAGCCAACATTTTAATTGCAAGTGATAATCAGTTAGTCCAATTTCTTTTAACTTATCTACCACCCATTTTCCCTCAGTCTTTAACTCTTCTACATTTTTACCTCTTGCAAAGTAATATACCCCTACCTTTAAACCACATTCAAGGGCTTGAAAAATCTGTTCCCTTGCTGTTTCGGTTTCGTGCATATTTTCGCCCAATTTTACAATAACACCTGTAACTCCCGAGTCTTTTACTTGTTTTAAATTAATACCCTCTTGATATGCTGAAATATCTATTACTTTCATTTTTTACTCCTAACTGGAATGGTAACGGCGTCAACGTCCGACCACTTCGCTTTATATATTCTATACTGGGCTGTCTTATATGGTATATTGTTTATATTACACCATTCTTTAAACGTGTTAGTTTCCCCGTTGATAGTTATATATCTGCAAGTACGTTTATTGTTGTTTTATTATAACACCTCGATAACATAGAGTCGTATACATATCTTAAACGCTTCGATATATTATTATCTTTATAATAATTTTTAGGAACAGCAACACCTGTTTTAAAGTGTAAACAGCCACATGATTTAGTATGTCCGCTTGTTAAATAACTATATCTAGTTTCTGTTAAATTTCCGCAATCACAAAGACATAAATATTTGTTTTCTTTTGAGTTATGTAATTTATATAGAGGGGTTAACAAACCATATTGTCCCATGTACTCACCTCCTTTACAATTAATTATACCACACTTATTAGTTAAGCGTCAAGATAGAACCCGTTAACAATTACATAGTCAGTATCAGCTACTTCATACATATCCATAGTTAACTCAACTCTATCAACGTATAAGATAGTAGCACTACAAGCCACATGTTTAAGTTGTTCACCTTGCTGTAGTCTGTCAGCACATTTCCAAACGCCACGAGCCGTTAATAACCTTGTTTGAGGCGATACATAAATATCATTGGTATCTGTAATGATATGAATAATGTGTTCACAATCTTCATGTAATGTCATACCAAATGGAGTATGTTCGTATGCGTCGAACGCGTACTCAACTCTATGACCTACTTTAATACTACTCCCCGCGTAAAACATCGTTCCATACCTCACTTTTTTCCTTATGCTCGTTGGTATCTGTATTATAATAGCTATCAATATAATGTTTAATCATCGGCGTCAATTCGTTCCAAGGTACACACGTTTCAAGCTCAACGCGTAGACGTTTATTTGTGATACTATTTAATGTTAATAGAATACCAGTTAAGTCACCAAACGCAAGCTCCTCAGCGTGAATAACTACGCCGTCAATCATTGCAACCTCTTCTAATAGTTCGCCCTCGCATAAATGATAAATAATCTTTTCATCATTCGTAGCTTCTACCCACATGATAATTATTCTCCTTTCGGAATTAATGTCATTGAACACTCACCAGCCATAATTTTTGCGTGCCTCCAGCAATCGTACACATCATCTTCTAGCATGTTATAATACTGTTCTATGTCGGCTGGAATATCCTCATCTTGTGTGATAAATTCCCAAGATAGTTCCTCTAACGCCCGTCGCATATAACGGCAAAAATGTAAACTATCTTGATTACCATGCTCCCAAATATCTTGTAATTCATTTAAGCTGTCAATACATTCTCTAAGCGTTGCCATAATATACGTCCTCCATAATATCGTTAATTTGTTCTTGTGAGTATTTTTTCTTTTCTTCTACATATTTATTAAAAATATTATCAACACTTATATTAAAAGTATCAGATATTTGTTTAAGATTAAAAAATTTACTCAAACACCATATAATAAAATAATGTCCTATGTTTCTATCTCGTTGAAAATTCTTATAATTAACTCCCAAATCATCTGCCCATTCTTTCATTGTTTGTGTTTTTCCGTTATATGTCAAATAAACATTATTTCTCCTATTGTTGGCTTGTTGTTTCCTAGTAGCCCAACGGCAATTATCGGGGCTGTAGTTTCCGTCATTATCTATTCTGTCTGCTGTTAAGCGTCCAAATTTTTGACCGCTTATGTCTTTAACTTCGCCTTTTTTACTCACTTTTATTTTACCTCTTTCCAAACAAAGTATAAACCACTTGACGGCGATTTTCTTTCACGCAATGGTAATTTATTTTGTAGCTGTTTACCTATGCTGTAACGCCCAACGCCTGTATTAAATTCTGCTTCCTTAATACTTATGTACTCACAAATCTTTTCAAAATCTAAATCGTAAACTTCAATTATTCTATGCGGTGTAGGCTTATCACCCTCCCAGCGATAATAATACTCTTGACGCGGTATTTCCGTTCCTCCTCGCCGTTTACATTGGTTAATGATGTACGGGGCTGTATCGCCCGTGACTTCCGAAGCTATTGATGAGTTCGGATACGTTCTAATAATCTTGTTAGTATACATATCAATTTTAATAACTCGTTTCGACATTTCATACCTCCTATGATTTAATTGTACTACGATGTACTCACAATGTCTAATATATAAAACGCATATTATGTATTACTTTCCGTAAAATTTATCTATTTCTTTTTTAGCCATTTCAATATACCAGTTTTTATCTAACCAATTAGGAACATTCATTTCTCGTATATCCTCATTAATGATTTTACATCGTTCGGGGCAACCAGCGAATTTCTCTTTGTTCTTGCCCTCTTTTTGCTTATACAAACAGCCGTCTTTTCTGCTACGGCTTGCGAATACTCTAAATACTTTTCCTTGCTGTTCCTCGTCACCATGTAACGCTCGTACATATGGCCCCATGAGCTTATATGTTTTCATGAATGGGGCTAACTCATTAATGCTATTGATGTACTCCTCGGGCGTTATACCATGTACAAAGTATTCTGTTACGGCGTCTTTTACAATCGGTAAATCATAGTCACATGGTTTAGACTCTTTCACCGCCCCGCCTTTACGCTCTATCTTGCCATTATCGAAAACAGCAATGTAATTATTTACATCACGCTGAGCAATAAAAGTAGTATAATCATATTCCATTGTCATTTTAGTTCTTTTTTCCCATGCTTTAACTATCGTTTTAACCTCGTCCATACGTTCTATTGGAATACGATATACTATCCCGTCGGTATTTGCAACCCGACTCACATAATTTACTATCTTATGTGTTTAGACTATCTCTTATGACTTTCATCATCGCACCACTTCCCCGTATGTATCAATAATACGGGTACGCCTATCGGCTAGTCGTTACACTTTAATTTTATTGAGTATCGGCGTTTATATAATTTCCCTTTTTTCCAAGCATTACGAACACCAAAGTAACTGCTATCTAATGCGTCCGCAATTTCACTTAAACACTTATATTCATTTTTTTCATTTGTTAAAACGTCCAATACAATGAACCCTTTGTATTTGGAATGATTTTCACGCGTCGCTAAACCTGTACGCCAAGCGTGAGCGATGTTCTCCTTTTGTGTAACCCATTCGAGATTATCAACAATGTTATTGGCTTTATTCCCGTCTTTATGGTTTACTACAATATGTTTTTCGCTAGGTTTAGGTATAAACGTTTCAGCTATCACTTTGTGCCATTGTATCATTTTACATTTATTATTATTCCATATTTGTATACGATGATACCCGTCATGATTTACTTTAGGCGTTAAAAATTTCTTCATTCGCTTAGAATAAATACGTCCGTCAGTGAAAGCGATATAATTTGTGTTTAATGGATATTCTTTGTACTTCATAGTATAACCTCCTTATTACCCATACTTGATTTAATTTAATTATACTACTTATACAAACTATTGTCAATAAAATTCTTAGCTCGGTATTGCCCTATAATTTAGAGGGGTTCACCGATAGCACTATTTATAATAGCACACCCTTGATAAAGGTTCAATGCGTTTTAATTCAGCCAGTGTGTTAACTGAATGAGTTCAAATTGTTCTAAATCTTCTATCAACTGCAACAGCATTAATTGCCCGTTGATACAGACCTCACGCATGCGACGAGGGTCGAACATATTGGATAATATTTTATAGCTTCCGTCTTCTAATTGTTTACCCGCCCCGCTTTGTCCGTATGAACCATTAATTGCGATTTTCAACGGAGCTTGTAATGGGTTCTTTTCTTTTTTATATTTCAATCTCAATTCCATAATATCCTTAAATTTCTGAATACTAGGAACAGCACGAGTTAAAAAGCCCCATTCAGTCATAATATGTGGATAGTAACTTGCAACGTCAATATGCACGATGTACTCACAATCATTTATAGTATGAATATAATTAGGAATTGCACCATGCAAACCGCCTAATGCAAAAACATGAGGAACGCCGTACAGCTCACATTCATATTTTGCTTTTGCGTCTTTGGTTTCCCGTAGACTATCGAAAAATTTCAATACATCTTTATGTTTATAATCGTAGTCCTTTACGCATTGATTATATTCAAATTGCCACTCTTCCCGTAACATTTCTATTGGTAGTGGTTTAGCTTCCAATATTTTTGCTGATAACTGAGCCTTTGTTTTTGATAGGTCTGATAATGACCCGTGTGATAGTTTAATCAAACCAAGTTGAGCCTCAAATTCCTGTTTATTGTGCATGAATACCAACGCCGTATTATACACATCAGATTTACAATATTCGATGTTAGACGCCAGTTCCTCATCTGTTAAAGGTCTATCAATATTAAAGTCAATTTCTGTTTCTCTAATATCAACACAAAAATAAGACTCTAATTGTTTTAGGCTTTTACCCATAATCATGCAGTCGTATAAGTTAATATCTAGTTTCTTATCGAACAGCAACCAACCTTGCCCGCCATTAATAATATAGTCATTGACTAGTTTCGGGTTAATACCCTCTATAATAGCCTGTAGGATATAGCGGTCATAGTTTTTACAGTTATATCCTATCCAAATATCTTGCTGTTTCTGTTCGTAAAACTCTATCATTTTTTGTCTATCGTTTTCAATAATTGTGTATTGCTCAGTTTCCAAATCAAGGGCAACAAATAACCAATCATATCGAAAACATTCGAAGTCAAATACTATCATTAATATTCACCCTCCTTAATGATAATGAAATTCAACTTATAACGTCCGCAGTCCCAAGTATCTAAACAATAACCATTCTTAATTACTGTTAAATGTCCGTTAACCATACACATCATATTAACATCTTCCACGCAGTCAAATCTATGTAGATTATTTAAGAATTTAGACAACGTCAATTTTTCTGTAACTTCTCTAACCTCATACCCTTGTTTAATCAACCACGGCAAAAACACGTTACATTGATTAGGTTCGCGATTATCGCCAGCGTACTCACATAATGCGTCGAATACGTCCCAATAGTTCATATCTAGGGCGGTACTAACCGCCCTAATAACACAATCATCTATGTTTTCCCCATACGGGTTAGCGTTGTATTCTTTAAACCATTTCATTTTATTTCACCTCTACAATAACCCTATTTGGTTCATCTTGATATACTTTATATATCGTCTTATTGTTGGCTTTTAACCAATTATTAACGTCTATAATTGTTGGTGTGATGTACTCACAAATATTTTTTTCTACAATATAAAACATATTACTCCTCCTCACATCTTCTATAATATACGTTGTTAGATTTAAAAGCCATACGATACTCTTTCACTAGGTCGCAAGCCTCATAAGTATTTTTTGCTGTATCAATGACTTCTTTGTTGTAAATAATTTCGTACATTTTAAATCTCCTTTCAATATAACCTCTTTACAGTTATTATAATACACTAAATACTATATATTGTAAAGTGCTAAATTTACATAATAAAAATGCGGTGAACGCATAACACGCTCACCGCTTATATGTTTATATATTAACCCTCAAACACATCATTTACATATAGGTTTTTAAAACCGCTTTCAGAAGTCTTTTGTACTACCTCAAACGTACAATTTTTAACATCTGCAAATACAATATCAACTTGAGTACTCAAATCATCGAAGTCACCCGTAAACTCAACTTCTTGAACAGCACCCAAAGAGTTAAGAAAATCAATAGCACTCTTAACAGCAAAACTATCATTACGCGTACCTGTCAGTACTTTATTAACCCATAAACGAGCGTTCATAAATTCGCCGTCCGTGATTTTAAAACTACCTTTTAACATGAGTTTATCACCCGCTTTGTTAGTACCTAATTCCAAAGATACAATATCGCAAGTATATGTTCCGTCTGTTGGTTCTTTGTACTCACGTTTAGGTTTTTCTTGTTGTTGAATTTCCGCAATATCAGATTTATATTGTTCCAAGTTCATATTAAAATTTTCAAAAGACATATTTATTACCTCCTATGTCAAACAATTAAATTACGATACGTACATTATAACATATTATAGGTGACTTGTCAAAAAGGACATTCGGCGTCAACCTTAATTTTTCTACGGCTACGGCGTACAGGTGACTTTGGTTGTTCATCGCCTGTATTAGTAGCGTCAGCGTCTTTGGTATCATCAATACAGAAAAGCCCGTTAAGTGCATACTTCCGAGCATAGCTACTACAAGCCCCAGTCAATTGCGGTGCTGTTGCTCCTTTTGCTGTTTCTTGCTCCCTTGCATATGCTGTTGCTGTTACTTGACTATCGCTCACACAATCGGTGAGCGTTGCAGTAGCCTTAACATATACACTATCAACTACTGCTATAACTTCATCATTAATAGTTAACGTACAATCTTGCTCATACAGCAACGGCTTAACAGCCTCTAAAATGTCCTCACAAGAACGAAATTTGTAACCACCGAACGTGTTTTTCTGATTTTTAGGAGCTTTCAATTTTTTCTGAATTTCCTTTAATTTATGATGTACTGACATTAAATATCTCCTTTCTTATAATTCTTTACAGGCTCTACAAAACGAGCTACGTACAAGTCAGCACTATGTACAATATACAAAAGTTCAAATATATCTAGCATAGCCTGTCTATTTTCCGCTTGATAAAAGCCGTCATGATTTATGATACACACTTTTTCATCTTCCGTCATATCGACAAATTTCGATAAAGTTAATACTGACCTCATTGCGTGATTTTTGATACGCAATTTAGGGTTTATCTTAATCGGCTTTGTACCGCTAATGTTCCCGCTTTTTAAGGTATTAGGAACGTAATATTCATCACCTTTTAACCCGCTTTTGCCTAGTATCATGTGTTAACGCACAAAAAATTACGCTTTCACGGGTAACTGTAGATTTAAAATTTTCCCATAGTGTTAAAGCATAATCACATACGTTTAAACTATGTTGTAATAAGCCCCCGTCCATGTTTAAGTGATAACTGCTACTTGCCCATGCAGTGTAGAAGTCACTATCTCTGTAATATTGGATAAGGGCTTCAATGTTATCTTTACACGTTTCCCTCAATAGGTTTTCAAATCGTTCAATGTTATTCAATTACACCACCTCTTTCCTTGTTTAACGCTCTTGATTTATATGAATATGGTTTTCTTGTTGGTGTACCAAAGGCTCTATCTGTTGCCCAACCATTATGCAACCTATATTGTATAGTTCTATAATCTACATTAATATGTTTACATATAGCCCTAGCTGTACCTGTAAAACCTTTATATGTATACGAGGGTTTTAATATTTGTTTAGTTTTCTTTTGTAATGGTGTGTCTATTGCTTTTTCAACGTCCCATTTCAAATTAGTTAATCTATACCAAATTGGTTTATATGGTAATTTTAAATCTTTACACAATCTTTTTAAGCATACTTTACACCCGTGATATACTACATACAGTGTATCAGTTTTGTTTTCTGACTGTTCCGTTTGTGTGATGAACCTACAATTATTAGGTTCATAATTTCCGTTAACATCTATCCTATCAAGTGTTAACCCGTCTTTATATTTGTTGTCCTTATACCACCTAATATAGTTATCAAATTCCAGCCAATCATTACACACTGTTACACCTTTACCGCCATACCATTTATAAGCGGTTGCTTTATTGTTAGTACATCTATAAATCATAGCCCGCCATATCGCCCGTATGCGTTGATACTGTTCTTTTGTAAAGCCGTAATAATATTTATACTTCGACTTCATTTATTACCTCCTCAATTCGTTTAGTGATAAAGTCCCAATCTTTCGGATATATAAGGTACGCCTCACATTTCCAATTATTCATATTATCAAGTATCTTAAGCTGTACCCGTGAGGGTTTACCTTTAACGTCTTTTAATTCAAGGTCTATAGAATGACCTCTTATACAAATGTGGACGTCAGGTAAACCTGATATGCTGAACATACTTCCGAACCGCTTCTCATAATACCCTATTGGCTCGGCTTTTATTTTCTGTTTCGGCGTATTCGGTGGATATATTCCCCGTGATTGTAGCCATTTTTTAAGTCTGTTTTCTAGGTTTTTCTCGCCCGCTATAATATCACCTCCATATATGATATTATATATTAGTGTACTCACGTTGTCAAGACTTTTCAAATAACTTTAACGTATAGTCACGTTTTAAATCTAGCGTGTTATATATTTTTTGTTCGATACTATTCGATGTGATGAGTTTCCAATAACAGCAGTTTAAGGACTGTCCTATCCTATGAATACGCTTTTTGCTTTGTTCATAAAAATCACTCTTAATGGGCGGTGAGTAATAAATTATCTTATTGGCTTTTTGTAGATTGACGCCACTTGAACCGCTTTGAAATTGCACGAGTGTAATACTGTTATTATCATTGTGATAACAATTCAGATTTTTTTCACTTCCATTGATAAATGATAAGGGACGCTTCAGTTTTGATACTAATTGTACTAACAATTCTAACTCGCAATTAAAGTTATAGAATATAATTAACCTATCCTCTGTACTTTCAATAAGAGTTTTAAGGGCTTCTATCTTTTCCTTGCTGTTGCATAACTGTCTGAGATATAGCATATCTGTTGCGGGGCTAGATGATAAGTATTCAATATCACCACAATCAACATAGCCGTCTTTACTGAATGTTTTATAATATTTAGACTGCTTAATCGATATATCTATAAAACGCTGTTCAGGTAACTCTATTACTTCATCTGTTCTCATAAACACACACCCTAATTCTCGCATGGTATTTTTAAGTTCATCAATGTTTTTATATGGCGATGACTTCGACAACACACGGAATTTCACCCCGCCTTTTTCCATATCAAAAAAATTACAATATCTATCCTCATATGAGCGTTTATTCATATGTAAACCAAGCAATTTGAGTTGTGTATACAATTTATCATATCTTGCATTACTGCACGGAGTACCACTCAATAATATTAAATTTTCAAACTTTAATTTACAAATACCCTTACTTTGTTTTGATGTATTATTCGCTATCGCTTGACTTTCATCAAGAATAAGAGTATAATTTTTAAGTTTAAGTAATTCGGGTTTCCTCCAAGCACTTTCATAATTAATAACACCCATTTTCAACTCTTGAGTATCATTTATAAATGATACTAGCTGTTTCTTATTGGTTAAATTATATACTCGATATTCCTCACACCAATCTGCAAAAGTATTTTCCCATTGTTGTATAACAGATTTAGGGCAAACAATCAATATTGGCTTATGATATGACGAGGCTTTAACAGCACCTGTTGCAGATTTACCTAGACCCATATCTAAATACATCGCACATTTATTATAGGGTTTTAATTGCTTTAATACGTCCCTTTGGTGCTTATACAGTTGCATATACAATCACCCTCATATTATCATCTTCCCTTTTTAATTCTATAGAATAACCTAAACTTTTACAAAGTATTTCTACACATTGCACAAGCTCAAGAATAGTACTGGCTGTCCACCTTTCGCCGTCGTGCCTGCTGAGCCATTGTCTAATAAAGCCATTTATGACTGGGCGTGTGTTCACATTAACCCCGTCTAAATCAAATCTCATACTACTTAAATTCATAAATTGCCATTTATCCATATTAAGCCTCCACACAATGCAATTCAACAATAACAAATATAAATATCATAGAACATGTTATTACCTCCTACATACCTTTTACTGTATCCCAAATTTTACAAATACTATTAAACACCATTTCACCTTTCATGAATTTTTTAATAGTTGATTTAGATAAGCCTGTTAATTCTACCAAATCATCAATAGTTAACCCTAACTCATTAACCTTATTAATTGCTTGTTCTTGAATGTCATATACTGTCATTGCTGTTTCCTCCTTACATATATTATAATACACTAGGTTATTAAGTTTGTCCAATATCAAAAACGCATAATAAAAATGACGGGAACGCATAACGTCCCCGTCAGATATATTATAAACAATCTAAAGTATTTAAATATTCATATGTTGCCACATTTGTCACTTTGCCATTGGATACGTCAGCTATATATAAATAATCGCTTCTAGTTTCATATATTATTGTATAGTGATAATCACATAATTTTATCGTGTATAATTTGTCCGAGTTAGTTATAGATTTATCTCCCGTTAATTGTCTAACTTGCTCCAATACACTCATTATTTCCATTGCCCCGTAATTTTAACCATTAGGCGGTCTTCAGCGTTAAAGTGATTATAAATATACATATGTGTATTACTTACACGAGGTGTAACATAATTGGTGTAGTAACCATCCTCATTTTGGTCTAATGACGAACACTGAACGAATAATTTATTATCTAAAAATGGTACAGGGAATGTAATTAATTTTGCGTTCCCATCCGTTTCATTGTATTGTATAGATACACATATGTCAAGGGTCATTGTTCCGTCACTGTATTTTATAATTTTATAATACTCGCCGTTTAACTTTACTTTATTATTTTCATTCTTAGTAGTATTGAATACGTTTGTCGCTTCCCGTTTATCGATAACTTCAACAATTGATATAACTTCATGATTTTGAATAGTTAAATCACCTGTTAAGTTACCGCCTGTAATAGGTAGATAGTTTAGAGGTACATTAATTTGAGTATCGTCCTTTTTAGTGAATGTTAAGCCCTCATCTGATTTGGTTACATTCTTAACGTAGTCCAAACCGCCAACAG
>OIYR01000508.1_pt1 | contig 21481 bp, 18 predicted proteins | sample 1588221 | NCBI WGS metagenome assembly OIYR01 (sample SAMN03283292) | human gut metagenome | biome: human-associated habitat; material: feces | host: Homo sapiens | place: Peru | collected 2012
AAGGCTGCCTCGCGGGCGGGCTTTTTTATACTCTGCGGTTAACGGACTATTGCTGAAGTTGCTGGACCTGCGCGAGGCTAAGGCCGGTGGCCTTTGCCGTCTGTTCGGGAGAGAGGATGCCCATGGCGATGAGATTGCGCGCGGTTTCTACGGCCTTGGCGTGTGCGCCTTCGATAGCGCCCTGTTCACGGCCCTGTTCGAGGCCTTTTTCCATTCCCTCCTGCATGCCCTTTTCCATTCCCTCCTGCTGGGCCTCTTTCATCCAGACAAGGCGCTGCATTTCCATTATCATAAATTCCTTCCTCCAAGTTTCGTTCTGACGGGCATATTCGAGGCTCCGGCTTATTTGTTTTGTAAGCCCGCTGTTTGCCTCCCTGCTTTTGTACATATAGCGGAGCAGTTCCCTTACATCAGGGTTCTGTACCTTTTTATAGTCTGCTATATTATAAAACACTTTGCAGGTTCTGTCATTCATTTTGAGCCCAGGAACGTCACAGCAGATATTTTCAAATTTGTACATCGGTTCATTTCTGCCGAACGCATCAAAGACACACAGAAATATTATATACATATATTTCAAATCACTGTATGTCTGTCCGGGTTTTAGTCCGTCAACATCGGCTACGCTCTGGTAATATCTTGCTCTTAACGGCAGATCTTCTGTTTCGGCTACCTGCATTTCTATGTCAAAGACTTCGTTACTGCCCCGGACATAAACATCATATCGTACTCCTTTTGAAGAAAATCCGCTTTGGGCTGTTTTTTCCCTGCCGAAATTTTCTATGCGCTCAATTTTTATTCCAAGAAGTGTTTCTATTACACCCCTGCACACATCCATGTCTTCCATTACCTTGCAGAACATAAAATTATTCGTAAGAGGCAGTTCTTCATAATTTATAATATTATCCATATATTACTTATTGTCACTGTTTTTTCTTTTTTACAAAAAATCCGGTCTTTTTTATAAAGTTTCTGCTTTTTTATGCGCTTTTTCACTTCTTTTTTTCATATTTTGCCCTTAACAGCGTATATTTTTTATTTGTTTTTATCCAAAAACAGAAGTATAATATTGTTTATGAAAACACAATTAATTTTATCTATTTCCGTGGTAGCAGCTGTTTCCCTTCTGGCTTCCTGCTCCAGTACAAAAGTTCAGCCAGACACTTATGACAATTCTGAAACTGTTACTATATTCAAAATTGATTCCGCAAGTGCAACTGCTTCAAATGAAGATTCATACAGCGAAGAAAAACTGAATTCAGCCCGGTCATTTTCTGACAAACTTCTTAACAAAAACAAATATGACAAAAAAGAAGAGATGACCTGTTTTTTGACCCCGACACTGGGCAAACCCTTTGCAAGAAAAGGCGCCTTTATTCACAAAAACGGCACTGACCTTGCGGGCTTTTTTATACTTTACGACACTTCGTTCTATGCATTTTATCTTGCCAAAAACGAGCGCGCTTCCCTAGTAAATGCAGTTTCGCGGTATATCAGGGACTTTGATGAAAAAAATCTTGATTCAAAGCTTAAAAAAAGTGAGCGTGCCTACGGACAGTCTGCAGCCTATGAGGAATTCGGTATTGCGGAACCAATGATGACAAACTTTTCAAAACCAAACGTTTACTTTGGCTACAAATTTCTTAAGGGTTCACCCTATTTCTGTATTCAGGTTGCGCCGGCAGAAAATCTTGCAGTCAATACAAAGTCCGACGGTGCTGTAAAGCAGTCCATTGGTCAGCGTTATTTCTTTACAAAAGCCCAGGCACAAGCCCTTGCCTCATTTCTTTCAGAAGAAAATATTTCGCGCTATTACGGTTCTGGTTTAGGGACCGACCTGAATGACATTCAGGCAGACAGTTATTGAAGCAATATTTCCTTTATTAATTTTTAACAAAAAATAAACATAAAACTAATGACGGTGTGCAAAAATCTGCTTTATGAAAACAATCAGCAGACACACCGTTATTTCACTGGCAGTTTCGGCCTTAGTCACAGTAATTCTCATTTTTATTCCAACAGGATTTGAAGGCATTGTTCAATTTAAGGACGCAGACAAATGCCGCGTAAAAATTGAATCTGTAGACAACAGCCGCTGAATCCTATAGAAACAGAAAGTTCGTATTTTTGTTCGGGACTGGCGGTCTGGTTTTGTGCAAATGCTTTTTTTACTTTCATGCCTTTTTTTTAACTTTTTTCAGAAACTCCCTATAACAAAATTATATTTAAATATTGCGCAGAATGTCAACTGTATGGGAACTTGCCCCCAGAAGGTCGGGCCGTTCGCAAGTTGCCAGATGAAATTTCATAAAGGCTTCAAATGTTTTTTCATCCATGGCATTGAGTTCGCGCCTCATGTAGTCAGACGGACCGTCGGCTGCAAAGACAGAAATGCGTTTTAACCCGGCTGCGCGGTTAAGTTCATCAATGTCAGTAATGCGCAGATAACTGTACAAATCCTGTGGCGAAGAAACAGTATGAAAATCTTCTGTCAGGGTTCCGTTTTCAAGGCATTCCAGAACATGGTTTTTCTTAAAGCAGTATTCTATTACACTGTACTCGTTCATGACGTAAGCAACAAAAATTATTCCGCCTTTTTTTGTAACACGCCGCGCTTCAGAAAATACCCGCAGCCTATCTTCCGTTGTGTGCAGATGGTACATTGGCCCGAACACCAGCGTAATGTCAAATTTGCCGTCTTCAAGAAAATGCATATCCATTGCGTTTCCCGGCCAGATATTTACGTTTGCATGCTTTGACTCAAGAACATCAATATTGTGCTGTACAAGTTCAACTGCAGTAACCGAATGCCCTTCTTCTGAAAGAGCGACAGAATAACGCCCTGTACCGGCACCGGCATCAAGAATGTGCAGCTTTTTCCCCGCCGGAATATAGTCGTGTATAAACTTCATTGTCGTGGTGAATTCAACCGTTCCGTGGCGTGTAGTAAGCCTGTGGTCTTCATTGAATTTGTTGTAATAGCGTTCGATTTCTGTCATGCGCTTACTATACAGCAATTTTCACCGATTGCAAATATGGGCTTTTTTCGTTAAAATGCACGTATGAAAACTTCACAAATTCCATTCAGAACACTGCGGGAAGCGCCTGCAGAAGCGATAATCTCAAGCCACCAGCTCATGATGCGCGCCGACCTTATCAGAAAACTCGGCAACGGCCTTTATACATATATGCCGCTCGGACTCCGCGCCTACAGAAAACTTGAAAACATCATCAGACAGGAACTTGACGCTTCGGGCGCCATGGAATTCAAACCTACCGTTGTTGTTCCGGGAGACATCTGGAAGGAAAGCGGAAGATGGGACACAATGGGTGCGCAGATGCTCAAGGCCCAAAACCGCCAGCAGCAGGACATGGTTGTAAGTCCTACAGCCGAAGAAGCTTACACTGCAATAATGAAACAGGGACTCACCAGTTACAAGCAGCTTCCTATCAACTGTTATCAGATAAACACAAAATACCGTGACGAAATCCGCCCAAGATACGGAGTAATGCGCGGCCGTGAATTCAACATGATGGACGGCTATTCCCTTAACGCAAATGACGAATCGCTTGACGAAACATACCAGGCTTATGCAAAGGCTTATCTCAGGATTTTCAAGCGACTTGGCCTTAAGGTAATTCCGGTAAAGGCAGATACAGGTGCAATGGGTGGCAGCGGTTCAGAAGAATTTATGGTAGAAAGCCCTGTCGGCGATGACACGCTCATTTTGTGTGAATGCGGATATGCAGCCAACGTAGAAAAAGCTTCATGCGCAAAAGACATTCCGCTCGACAAAAACGGTAATCCTCTGGCCGCAACAGACAAGCCCTTCGAAGAAATAAAAACCCCAGGAGTCGGAACAATCGCTGACCTCGAAAAATTCCTTGACTGCAGCCAGCACTCACTTCTCAAAACACTTATCTACAAGGCTACAAATGTTTCTCTTGACTTAAGCGGAATAGAATGCTGCAAAAACCTCAAGACCTTTACCGAAGGAAACATGACGTTCTACCCCGAAGTATTTGTTGCAGTGTGCATACGAGGGGATCTTGACGTTAACGAAGCAAAACTTGCAGGTCTTCTCAAGGCAAGCGAAGTAACACTCGCCACTGCAGAAGAAGACATGCGCATAACAGGAGCACCGGTAGGATACGCAGGACCTGTAGGATTAAACAATGTTCCTGTTATTGCAGACAATTCTGTTCTTGATATGCACGACTTTCTGGTCGGGGCAAACAAGGCAGACACACATCTTGTTCATGTTGAATACGGCCGCGACTTCAAGGTATGGCAGACAGCAGATGTTCGCACGGCAAAAGCAGGCGACAAATGCCCTGTTTGCGGTAAGCCTTTCTACACAAGCCGCGGTAACGAACTGGGACACATATTCAAGCTTGGAAAAAAATATACGCAAAGCATGGGCGTAACTTACCTTGACGTCAACGGAAAATCATCTGTTCCCACAATGGGATGCTACGGAATAGGTGTTGACCGCGTTCTTGCTTCCATTATTGAGTCTTTCCACGATGAACACGGAATTATCTGGCCAATGTCAGTTGCCCCGTACCAGGTTGCAATTGTTCCTATTAAATACAAGGATTCCATGAAAGAAGCTGCTGACAGGCTTTATGATGAACTTTCAAAACTCGGAATAGAAGTTCTGCTTGACGACCGCGATGAACGTCCAGGCGTTAAGTTCAATGACATGGATCTTATGGGATATCCTGTACGCGTAACAATCGGCGACAAAAATCTTCCCAACGTAGAAGTCAAACTCAGAAACCAGAGCGATGCACAGCTTGTTCCTCTTGAAGAAGCTGCGGCAAAAATTGCACAGACAGTAAAGGCTGCACTGGACGAGCTTAACGCATAAAAGTCTGCCGGAGGAAACAATGAGAAACTTACATAAAAAATTATCTGCACTTATACTCCTGTTTCTTCCGGCGGCAGCATTTTCTTTGCCTGCAACAGAGGATTGGCTTCCTGACACTTCGGGAGAATACGTTTACTACAGCGACAAAAGTTTTAAAGACAAATCAATAATTGGATTTCTTTACTACAACGATGAAACATACGCTGCAAGGTACTATTCCCCCGCGACACTCTCCAAACAGGAAAAAGACATAACTGTTTATCTTACAGTACAAAAAGACACATTCCCGCTTAAGTTCACCGGCGAGCGCATTTCGGGAATGACAGAAACGGGCGACTCTGACATTGTAAATTACATACACGATCTTTTCTACGAGTTTTCGGCAAGGCGGCATGCAACAAGTTTAAAGAAAGGTTTTGTTCTCAAGACCGACGAAAACTTTGCGCAGTTCGGCGGAAGTGTAAAAATTGAATACAGCCCGCTTGTTCCTGTATTCAACATTCTTTCAATAAGTGCCAATGACGGAACACCTATTCTTACTGTTCAGACAACAGGCATTCTTGCTTCTTCAGAAGACAAATCGTTTACGGAATTCAAGGGAATTGAAGGGCTGCCCAGGGACAAGACAAGGAACTTTAAAAAAACAAAGGCAGAACCGCAGAAAGCATCATTTGAATCGCAGTCGGTTAAGCTTGACGGAATGTGGAAGCAGTCCATGCAGAACATGTGGCTTTTGGATGACTTTGCAATTATTACGTTCAGCACAATAAAGCCCCCGTCCAAAACCGAATTTTCCGGTGACTTTATGGCATTTATGATAAGAAAATTAAGTCAGGGAACAAACGGTTCCTATTCTATTTGGAAGCAACATAAAATTTCTGCAGAAAAAAAAGACGGCGCAAGAATTATGAATGTTTTCTACCAGCCGCTCAGTTCAAATGTAACACGCGACTTCAAGACAATTACTCCGCTTGAAGATGGAAACCTTGCTTATTTTTCACTTACGATTTTTGACGACACTTATCAGAAAAACCGTGCCTACTTTGACCGTATCCTTAAAAGTTACGAGCCTTAATTCTGCCTTGAGGCTTAAAACTCAAAGCTTAAAAACTTGAACGGCGTAGCGGTGTTCCAATCCAGACGCCTTCACTTCCCAAATATTCCTTTTTTTCACCATCAATAAGGAACTGAACGCTTTCTACTGTCTGGAACGCTGTTGCCGTATACACAATCTGCTGAAGCTGTCCGCGCAGACCTTCTATTCCGTAACGGTTGAATTCAAATTCACTGCTGAAGTTAAGTGTTGCCACGCCGTTTCTGACAGACGCGCCCAAAAGACGTGTTCCATCTGACAAAAGCGTACGGCAGCCAGAATCTGCTTCTGTAGAATTCGGTCCTTCTATCAAAGCATTTACAGCGTCCATAAGAGGACTGTCCGACTTTTTCATGGTACGTACAACTTCGCGGCGGTTGACTGTTCCGTTGCTGGTAATAATCATAAAGTAAAGCTTGATGTTCATTGTAGCAGAAGCTGCAGTTGCCGGAGTCTTTTTTGTTTCGGTAACAGCAGGTTTGTTTTCTGCAGGTTTTGGTTTGGTGGCAGTTTCTTTTTTTACAGCCGCGGCTTCTTCTGCCTGCTGCTGAAGTTCACGACCGGCATCGCTTACTGCTGTTACGGGAGACACATTTTCCTGCTGCGGGGCAGATTGTGTACCTGTGGCTGCAGATTGCGTATTGGAGAGCTGTTCAGCCTGTTCTGTTTTATCTGCAGAAGAATTAAAAGACGAAATTTCAGTTTCTGCATTAAGATCTATTTCTGTAGAAATAATGGGCGCAACATCATTTTTGCCTTCTTCTTTTTGTTCAACAACAGGAGCCTTTTCTATAAAATCTGGGGTTTTTCCTATTGTGCGTTCAAAAAAACGGGTAGTCTTTAAGTTGGAAACAATCGTTTTCTGGTTTATTAAAAAAAGTACACCGATAATCAAAAGAAGTACAAACCATATTGCAAATCCAAAGCCGGAATTCTTTTTGTTTTTGTTGTCTGCCATTCTACCATTATAAACCACACCAACCTATTTTTCAATAAGGGCGCAGTCCAGTGCGCAGTCCAGATTAAAGTCTTGATGTAAATTCAGAGAATTTCAACAAAACGCTCCAACCCCCGCTGCAGATATTCTCGGCTGGTTGCAACATTTATCCGCTGGAACATTTTTCCTTCTGCTCCAAAAATATTGCCAGGATCAAGCCAGAGATTTGCGTCTTGTTTTATACGGCGGTTTAATTCTGCATCATCATAACAAAGTGCACTACAGTCTATCCACAAAAGATAAGTTGCTTCGGGCTTTTTGCATTTTAATTTGCCATTTGAGTTTTTATTTAAGTATTCAACTGCAAAATCAAGATTACTGTTAATAAATTCTGATGCTCCATCAAACCAGTTTTTGCCGTTGCGGTAAGCGGATTCTGCTGCAACAAGGCCAAGTGTATTTGGTTCAGCATAACCGGTTTTGTCACGTTCACTCATAAACTGTTTTCTAAGGTTTTCATCTGCAATAAAAATATTTGAAACCTGAAGTCCGGCAAGATTAAAACTTTTGCTCGGGCTTGTGCAGGTTACGGTTATTTTTTGAGCCTGTTCACAAACAGATGCAAATACAGTATGGGCATTGGGCTTCCATACAAAGTCTGAATGGATTTCATCGCTTACAACAATTACATTGTGCTTAAGGCAGATGTCTGCAATTTTTTTTAGTTCATCTTTTGTCCAGCTTCTTCCGCCGGGATTATGCGGATTGCATAAAATGAAAAGGCGCACTTTATTTTCTTTGATTTTATTTTCAAAGCCGTCAAAATCTATCTCGAACCTGCCAAAACCATTTTTGTCTTTTTTCCACACAAGAGGTGACGTTACGACTTTTCTTTCGTTTTTTAGAATTACGTTTTTAAAAGGATAATAAACAGGCGGCTGTATTAATACTGAATCTCCTGGTTCTGTAAATGCTTTGACTGCAGTTGCAAGTGCAAAAACCACGCCCGGAGTTTCGACAAGCCATTCTCTTTTTACATCATAACTATGATTATTTTTTATCCACTGTGCAACGGCTTCAAAGTAATGATCTTTATAACCTGTGTAGCCGAAAATTCCGTGTTCAACACGATTATGAATTGCAGACAAAATCTCGGGTGCAGTTTTAAAGTCCATATCGGCAACCCAGTAGGAAAGACAGTCTTCTTTGTAACCTCGCTCTTTTGCAAAATCAAACTTAAGACAGTCAGTATTTTTTCTGTCAACAAATACAAAATCATAACTCATAGTTCCTCCAAAAATTATTTCTACAGCGCCTGTTTTATATCTGCAATCAATTCGTCTGCATTTTCTATTCCTACACTCAGTCTTAGAAGCGTGTCTGTTACGCCGGTTTTTTCTCTCATTTCTTTTGGAATAAAATTATGTGTCTGGCTTGCAGGATATGTAACAAGAGTCTGCACGCCGCCGAGACTTTCTGCAAACAGAATAAATTTTAGTTTTTTAAGAAAGTCAGAAACTTTTTGCGGCGACTCAACTGTAAAACTTATCATTGCTCCATAACCACGCGCCTGGCTTTTGTAAATTTGTTTTTGTTCAGCCGGCAAAAGCGACGGGTAATAAACTTTTTTTACGTTCGTATTTTTGCAGAGAAAGTCCGTAATTTTTTCTGCATTTTTCTGAGCTTTTTCAATTCTGACTGCAAGAGTTTTTATTCCGCGCAAAACAAGAAATGCATCAAACGGTGACAAAACACCGCCTTCTGAAATCTGAATAAAACGGAACAGATCATCAAATTCTTTTTTGTCATAAATCAAAAAGCCGCATAGCACATCATGATGACCGCTTAAAAATTTTGTTCCGGAATGTATTATAACATCAGCACCAAAATCTTTTGGAGTCTGAAGATACGGAGACAAAAAAGTATTGTCTGCAATCAGGATTCCGCTGTTTGCGTGAATCAGGTCTGCACAATCTTTTATGGAAGTAACCTTCATTGTAGGATTCGAAGGTGTTTCGATAAAGATTGCGCGTGTTTTTGGATTTATATTTTTTTTAACTTCCCTCAGATTGCTTGTATCGGTATAAACTGCTTTTATTCCAAAGCGTCTGTAAATTTCAAAAATGCGGTATGTTCCGCCGTAAAGATCATCGCTTACAATTATTTCATCTCCGGGAGAAAAATATTTTAGTACAGCTGAGAGTGCTGTCATTCCACTTGAAAATCCAAGTGCATAGTGGCAGTGTTCAAGGGCAGCAACGGTCTGTTCAAGTTCAAAGCGCGTGGGGTTTAGGCAACGGCCGTAATCGTAGCCTGTAGAAATACCAAGTTCAGGGTGAGCAAAAGTTGTACTCAAGTAAATTGGAGTTGCAACAGCGCCTGTTTTTTCTTCTACAGGAGTATAACCGTGCACGCAAAATGATTCTGCAGATTCACATGGAATACGGGCAGGTTCCGGAGAGCCGGCATGACTTCCTGAAACAAATTTACTGCTGTCTGACATATATCCTCCCGCCTGAAAAATCAATTTTTTAATTAAGGTTATCTCAAAAATTGCAATTTTTAGAGATTCCATTAATAAGATATTACACGTTTTTTTTTGTTTATTCCAATATTTGTTTCTGATAACCGGCAATAAGAAAAATATATAGCGGGATAAAGAAATTCATGATATAACTTTTTTATGCATGTAATTCATGAGATTGGATCTGTATGGAACACCGAAAGCAGAATTCTTTTTTTGGGAACTATGCCCTCGCCTGCTTCAAGGCTGGCTGGGTTTTACTACATGCACCCTCGCAACAGATTCTGGCCGGTTATGGAAAAAATATTCAGCGTTACGCTGCCTTCTGTAAATGAACAGCGAACTTTTCTTTTGCAGAATAATATTGCACTTTGGGATGTTCTGTGCGGATGCGATATTGACGGTGCGCAGGATTCTTCAATTAAAAACGCGGTGCCAAATAATTTTACGCAGATACTTAACGAATCAAAAATAAGCCGCATCTTTTGTACCGGAAAAACCGCGCTTTTACTTTACGAAAAACTTTGTGCAAAAAAATTATTCTGTTCCATACGAAGGTCTTCCTTCGACAAGTCCGGCAAATGCTTCGTGGACTCTGGAAAAACTTTGCGAAGAATACAGAAAGAAAATATTTGCAGACGCATTCCATTAATAAAACCAAAAGCAATATTCAGAATGCATACATGGCTTTACCTGCACCCGCAAACCGTGGAATACATTACGAACTTTTCTTGACAACTGTAAAACTTTGGAATATAACTCTTTCTCTGTGAATTTTAAAATATCTGAATTGCGACTTATTATTTTGCAACCGATATTTTTATTCAATTATTGTGTGTTTTTATAATTTTGCAGAAGTTTTTGAAAGTCTGCAATGCTTTTATTCAATTCCTTGTCTGCCCCATCATCAAAAGGAATATACTGGGCAAGCCGACAATGTTCACTCAATAAATGAAAATAATCAAAACCTTTTTGGATATAAAATTTAAGAATTTCTTTTGATAAAGAGTGATGTCCGCCTTCCACTAAAAATGATTTTTGCATTCCGAGATTTGTTGCATGATAAAAATTATCAAAATCATCTTTTGAATATTCCGACAAAAATAAACCGCAGTTCCGGGAACATGGAAACCGTGAAACCGGAGCTACGGAAACCGTTTTTGTGACGGCTTAGATTTTTATCCGGTTGTAAATTTCACGCATGGAAATGTCCTTTTCGGAGGTCCGTGCTTTCAATGTTCAACTGGTAAGCATTGTGAATGATTCTGTCCAGAATAGAATCTGTCAGCGGGCTGGCCATCCCGCCGAGGCTGTCATACCATTCTGACGGTCTGTATTGTGAACAGAAAATTGTTGAGGCTTTAGAAGCTCTCCTGTGAATTACTTCAAAGAGAAGTTTTTCTTCTTCCGGCTGTCAGCTTCAGAAGAAGCCACTCGTCAATAATCAGAAGAACCGGCTGTGTGTACTTTTTCATTACACGTGGCAGATTCTTATTTTCGACTGCGGTCTGCAAATCAATAAGTAAATCCGGCATTCGGACAAACGTAACCGTCAAATCACCCCTGAAATTTACGCACAAAAAAAACAACCTAAATCAATAGCGGATGCTTTTCATTTTAATCAGGAAGCCATTGGCCCTGTGGCTGGAACGGTGTAATTTTAATATTCCACGGTAAAAGTTTCTGCCAGTCTTCAGTTGTTTCGCAGTAAGGCGCGCGCTCAAAAACACAACGCAGATAATCTTCCGGACTCAAATTGTGGATTTTTGCAGTTTCAATCAATGTCAGAATCCAGCAGCTGCTTTCGGCACCTTTCCCGCTTCCGTAGAACAACGAATTTTTCCTAAGCAGCGTAAACGGTCTCACAGTGCGCTCCGCTGCATTTCATTTTCTATAACCGTCAGAAGTCCGCATGTTCCTTTGCGAAGATCGGTAACTCCCTGCCGAACATAGATTTTTGTTTCTTCTTTGGTTCTTACCATTTCTTCCACCTCGGGTAGAAGTTTATGACAAGATTTTATCTTTTGCTAATAGGGTTGGTTTGATGGTTACGAAAAATCTAGGCTTCAAGCTACCTGATAAAGTTTTGATGAAGTTTCCAAATATCCTATCAAGTCCTTAATTTTATAGGGTCTGATAGTTAATTTATTTGTGAACTGAACAAAATCAATTTGACGTTTCGAGTCAGGATAAATTGTAGGAGCAGTGAACATTGCTTGAGCTTCAAAGTCGTTTTCCTTTATAAAATCACCGAGATGTCTTTCTATAGGCCAGATTTCCATCATAGTTTGTGTTCTACCTTCTGCCATTGTGACTTCAACAAGGATACCTCTATTATCTTCAAAACATTCAATGTCTCCCTTGTTACCTCCAGCAGTGGAAGTTGGAAGTCCAGTATCATCACTGGAATAATTAGGTTTTACAACGACATTAGGCATTTTAGCTTTTATTGCAAGTGCCGTTAAAAATTCCAAGCGAACTGGAGCTGCAAGAAATTTTAGGACATCATCTTTTGATGGTTTCCTTATTGCAAGATTCATTAGTTCTGACTTTATAGCTTCCCAATTGTAAGTATTTAACCAGTCAGAAAGCAGGTCATTTGTTTCTTCTGTTGTAGCAACCTCTCCTTTCAATAAAATTAGGTTGTTGTCAATTTTGGCCATATATTTGAAGTATTCATATTCATCTTCAAAATGTTCATAGTCACTATATTTTTCAAGAATGTAATCTACTTTCTTATCTTCATTGTGGTTTATATCAATAAATCTTCCTGCGCCACGCAATGAAATCAAGCCAGACATGCGCATTTTTCTTATAAATTCGTCTGTATAATCACCCATCAATGATTCGAGTTTAAACTTTTTGAAGTTTCCACCCATGATTTCTTTTAAGCAAGTATCAAAAATAACTTCATCACTTGGAGTAAAACCATGGTCTTTGCGTAATTTTTGAATTCTTTCAGCTAATGTATCTGCATCATTGTTTTTCCAAAAGAGTAACAAAGGAATTTCTCGTCTGGAAATTCCCTTACTTCCAGCAAAGTTCAAAATACGAATGGTTTGAAGTAACAATAAAAGAGGAATATTATCATTCAGAACTTTTACAAATGGGTTTGACCTCTGAGAACGAGCTAAGGATTGTAAAAACACATTCTGTTCCCGTTCTGGTTGCTTCAGTTCTATCTGGATTTCATCATTATCAACTTTAATCTGAACTATATCAACAAGAATATTTCCTAATTCTGAAAATTCAATTTTCTTTCCAGTTTTAAAATATACAAATCCAAGTTCTTTTGCAAAATCAAAGATAGTCGCAAATCTTGAAGGATACCCCCAGTCAAAACCAGCTTCTTTATGTTTTTGAGGATTATCGTTCTGAATCTTCAATACATCTTTTTTTGAAATTAACGAAACAGCAAATTCACCTTTCGGCGTTTGTTTCCATAGAGAAGCAACTTGTGCTGGAATTTTCATAGGTCTATAAAGTCCATAATGAATTAATTCTCCAACAATTTCTGTTGCCAACTCATTAGTCAAAATTTGATTTTCATATTTTTTTAAAATAAAGAGGTTGTATTTGATTCTTTCAGGATTTCTAACAGTTGTTGTATAAAGTAAAGGCTTGTATTCAGCTTCTCTTTCTTTAGTTTCCTTCATAATTGGTTATCAAAACCTCCTTAAATGATTTTATACTATTATCATGGTAATTTATATAGTTACTTTTTATTGAATAAACATTGTAATTTCTTGCCCAGTTAAGCAACTTTGTGTTTTTTTTTCCTTTATAGTCAACTACATTCGACATTGCAAATTTTATGTTTCTAGCATTAAATTCATCTAGCAACGAAAGCATTTTATCGTCACTTTCCTGATTCCAAAGTTTATTGTATTCGCTGGCGGTAATTAAATATGGGGGATCCAAATAAATAAAATCATTTTCTTGAAATTCTATTTTCTGGAAAAAGGAAGCAAAGTCCAGATTCGACCAAACAATCTTTTTCTTCTGAACAAGTTCTATATAATTTTTCAGAGCATCATGAACATTTTGGTTGTAATCAACATTACCGACTGGCACATTATACTTCCCCTCACTATTAAAACGTAACATCCGATTAAATCCAAAAATAAGAAGTAGATATAAATCTAAAATAGATTTATCGGTAGCGTTATTGTAATCATCCTTAAGAGCTTGAAAGTATTCTTTATTATATTTTGCAAAATAAGTTTTTTTGAATTGGTCGCGTAACTTCTGAGGAACAGGATTTTCAATATATGAACAAGAAAGTCCATATTTTTTTATTTCAGCAAATAATTTTTCTTCTAAATCATCAACGTCTTTATAGGAAGACAAAAAATGATGAATCTCCATAATATTAGAATCAATGTCATTTTCTATAAATAACTTTGCATCTACATTTAGGAATACAGATCCGCCACCGACAAAAGGCTCTATAAACTGATTTATATCATGAGGAAAATATTTTTTTATTTCTCTCATGAGCTTATATTTATCACCAGTATAAAACAAAGGAGAGCGAATTACGGATTCTTTTTTCATTTGACTTTAGTTATAAAAAGTAATTCCTGATGATTTTTCAAGTCTGTCTTTCCGGCATTAAAGAATCTATAATCTTTTGCAAATTCTTTAGTTGTCCCTTTTTTATTTAAAATCTCACGGATTTCTTCCAATGTAATTTTATTTTTAGAACTTCCGCTTTTAGAATTATATGTATTGTTATAGGAAACGACCAAATACTTTGCCTGCAATTTTCCTATCAAATCACCAAAAGCTTTAGGTGCAGCGGTTGTACAATAACGGCTCATATTTTCTGCCGGAGGTTTCATTGCTAGTCCGGAGAGAACAGGTTTATCCCATTTTACAAGAGTTTCATAGACATGGTAAAAACGGCTGTACTGTCTGGAATTATACGGAGGATCAATATATACCAAATCAGATTGTAGATTCTCTGCAAGCGTATTTGCATCTTCTCTGTAAATATGTGCATTTGAATAATTCTGAACATCAATCATCTTGAATGTAAGTGGTGTATCGTGAATAGGCTTCTTGATGTAAGCTTCAAAATGTCCTACAGTATTTGCGTGTTTGTCAATGTTATAAATTAGCGTAGCAAGTAAAATTGCATATTCTTTTTTCGTAAGCTGCTTTTTTGAATTTTCGATATCCTGACGAATATAACCAATCTTTTTGGAAAGATCATAGTCAAAATATTTTCCACCATAATTTTCTGAAAAATAGTTATCAGGAAGTATAGACGAATCGATAGAACTGTATTCATCAATTTTCATCAGAATTTTATTTTTGTCCCATTCTTCGTTTGCAAAGAAAGCAGTGTATATCTGATTATTTGAAAATAGTAAATCATTAATGTTTACTGAGTCAAATGTTGATAGCATCCTTTTTGAAACGACACCTGTTCCCGCAAAAATATCAGTTGCGGTATGAATATTTTTAGTCTCTTTATTTATTAGATCAAAAATCCAATCTACAAGCTTTGCTTTACTTCCAATATACCTGCGACTGGCTAAAGGAATCGCAGTTCCTGGTACATTGCCATCTACGGTTTCAAAGTATTTTCCTGCTGAGATTAATTTTTGTTTTGTAACATCAAGAGCCTTTTCTGGAAATTTAAGATCTTTTACGGCTTCAAGTAATTTATCACTATCCCTTTGAACAATAAGCTCTGATTTATTAAGAGAATAGAGATTGGCTAAAAGAATTATTTGATCATCTGTTGGAAAACGATTCCCCGATTCAATTCGACATAATTGGCTTTCTTTTATGCCAGTTCTATTTTGTATCTCAACCAAGGAAAACCCTTTTGATTCTCTGACATTTTTTAATACAGCGCCCACATACATAAAATATTTCCACCTATTGTCAATTTTATTATAAAATCAGAGAATTTTCAAGGACCTTAAGTCTTTTTAAGATTGCTCAGCGACATATTGCGAGTACGAAAAGATTATGGTATACTTAAAGAAATTTAAAAGGATGGTACTACTTATGAAGTATACAAAGCCAGTTGTTTTGACCCAAGTTAGAAAAAATGGTGCTGTTTGCGGTGGTGGTCCTAGTGGAAGACCTTGCAGTAAGAGAGCATAACTTATTCTAATTGAAAAGAACAAGACGCACTTAGAAATAAGATGCGTCTTTTTTTTTGATACTGAGGTTTCTAAATGTTCTATTGTTTATTAAAAGATGTAATTTTTCGAAAATATAACGATTTTGGTTATATAACAGATAACTCTATGTTCGGCTACCATTTTTTAGATGAAGAATCCTCTCTTCCAGGAGAAAAATTCTTCTCAGAAAGCGGGGCTATAATGATCAATGAGCTAAGCTATACCCCTCAGAATATTGACGATATAGTCAATTCTTTATTAACGATTTTTGAAGGAGTTGAATTCAACGAATTAAAGAATGATACAATAGAGTTCTATACAAATTTTGTATCCGATGGCTTTTTGGCATGTGGAGAGACGTTTGAAGAATGTTCAGATTATAAACGTAAGAAAGTTATAAAAGCAGAATGTGCTACAAATATTTTTGGAACAGTAAGTTTTCAAAATAAAAAGTTAGATAATTTGATAAAGAGTTTACATATTGAAATTGTAAATGAATGCAATGAACGTTGTGTGCATTGTTATATACCACATTATTTAAAAAATAAAATTCTTGATTCAGATTTATTCTATGACATTATTGAACAAGGAAGAAAATTAAACATTATAAATGTTACAATTTCTGGAGGAGAACCACTTCTACATAAAGATTTTTTAGGATTTTTAAAAAAATGTAGAGAACTTAATCTGTCTGTTAATATTCTCTCAAATTTGACACTTCTCGATGATGAAATTATTGAAGAAATGAAAAGAAATCCTCTTCTATCTGTACAAACATCTATTTATTCGATGCACCCTGAAGTACATGATAATATTACAAAAAAAGCCGGCAGTCTCGTCAAAACCCTCGAATCTGTTTGCAAATTAATCTCTAAAGGAATTCCAGTCCAGATTTCATGTCCCATAATGAAGCAGAATAAAACTGATTTTATGGAAGTTGTAAAATGGGGTAAAAGTAAAAATATCTCTGTATTAACTGATTATGTTATTTTTGCAGCTTACGACCACTCAAATTCAAATCTAGTAAATCGACTTTCATTAGATGAAGTAGAGCATGCTTTTAAGATGCAACTTTCTGAAGCATATGCAAAAGAAATAAAAGATAAGGCTTCAAAAAAAGAGAATTTGAGTGAAAATGAACCTGTTTGCTCTATTTGTAGATACTTCTTTTGTATTTCGGCCGAAGGGAATGTATTTCCATGTGTAGGTTGGCAGTCCAAAATAATAGGAAATGTAAGAAATCAAAAGATTAAGGATTTATGGGAAAAATCAGAAGAAGTCAATAAATTAAGAAACGTAAAACGGAAACAATTCCCTAAGTGCTTAGTTTGTAAAAATCGTGGCTATTGTACTATTTGCATGATGTCCAATTCTAATGAAAGCAAGGAAGGTGATATTTTCAAAATAGAAAAATATCATTGTGATGTTGCCTCGCTGATACATAAAAATACAGATATATATTTAAGCAAGAAAAATAGTTTTTAATGGGTATGCTTATGGAAAATATAATTATTAAGAATGCTTATGAGAATAATTTAAAACATATTGATGTTGAAATTCCTCTCAATTCTTTCACATGTATTACTGGATGTTCTGGGTGCGGGAAATCTTCTTTGGTATTTGATACGATTTATGCGGAAAGTCAACGAGGATTTCTTGAGGGAATGTCAGGTAACCTTTATGGGCAGAAACTTATGAATAAGCCTAAGGTAGGGCTGATTGAAAATCTACGACCAGCTCTTAATATCTCCCAGAATTGTTATAATGTAAACCCACGTTCAACAATCGGAACTACGACAGAGATTTCATACTATCTACGTTCCTTGTTTACCTTACTGAATAGTTCTAAAAATGAGGTCATTTCGGAAAATTTATTTTCATCAAATAATCCAAAGGCATTCTGCCCACATTGTTATGGGTTAGGAATAGAAACTGTAGTTTCTGAAGAACTGTTAATTCCAGATCAAAATAAAACTCTGAAAGAAGGAGGTATTATTTTTTTCAAAGGGGCGCCTGAAAGTAAAGAACAAAAATATTTAGAAGCTTTATGCGAAACTTATGGAATTAATATAAATAAAAAAATATCAGAACTTAAAAAAACAGAATTAAATAAATTACTTTATTCCGATGAAAAAATAAAATACAAATTGATATATAAGGATGGAAGACGTCGCAAACAACATTACGTTTGGTTACAAGGTGCGATTTCAATAATACAAGAAAAATTAGCTCAACTTGGGAATACAAGTAACTCCGCAGTATATTCCAAATATTTAGAGGACGTTCCATGTCATGTTTGTGGTGGCGCTAAATTACAAAAAAAAGTCCTGGATTACAAAGTGAATGGCTTAAATTATTTCGAAATCGAAGGAATGGAATTTAATAATTTATATGAATGGTTCAATAATTTTGATTACTCTAAGGTTCCTGCAACAAAAAGGGAATTATGCCAACAATTGATTCAAAGTATTAACCATAGATTGTCATTCCTCATTCGATTAAATGTAGGTTATTTAAGTTTAAATCGATCTATTCCATCTCTGTCCGGCGGAGAACGCCAACGTATAAGAATTGCTACGCAATTAACATGCTCATTACGTGGCATTCTCTATATTATGGATGAACCTTGTAAAGGTCTTCACTACAGAGACATAAAAAGTATTATTGACGCAACAAGAGAACTTGTTTTAAAGGATAATACTGTTATAGCAATTGAGCACAATAAACAATATATCGAGTCAGCAGATAATATTATTGAACTTGGTCCTAAAGGAGGGCCTGAAGGAGGATATTTAATAAATACAAAAAAAGACAAGAAAGATTTTGCAAGAAAATTAGATTTCAAAATAGTAAAACCATTTGAAGAATTAATAGAACTCAAAAATATAATTTTCAGAAATATAAAAAATCAAGATATAAGTATTCCAATAGGAGCAATTACTTGCGTAACCGGAGTCTCTGGTTCAGGAAAATCCTCTTTCGCAACAGTTTTAGCAAAATGTGCTGAAAGAAAAACAAACGTGTATTGCGAGTCCGTTAGCGGATTGGATTTAATCAACCATGTTATCGTTGTTAATCAAAATCCTATCGGGAAAACTCCTAGGTCAACCGTAGTTTCATATCTTGAAATATTTGATGAAATAAGAAATCTATTTGCAAAAAAATCAACATATGGCGCTTCAAAATTTAGTATGAATGTAAAAGGCGGAAGATGTGAATGCTGTCAGGGTACCGGCCTTCAAAAAATTGATTTAAATTATTTACCTAGTTCATTCATAACCTGTCCTGAATGTAATGGTAAAAGATTCCATGAAAATATATTGGCAATAAAATATAATGGAAAATCCATACTAGAAGTTTTAGAAAACCCAATAACAGACATTATCGGAACATTTGAAACGTCAAAAAAAATTACATCTGTACTTCAAAGTATGATAGATTTGGGATTAGGTTACTTAACTTTGGGTCAAATGTCGATGAATCTTTCAGGAGGAGAAGCTCAGCGAATTAAATTGGCAAAAGCAATAGGAAGTATGACATCCGAGCATAATCTTTATATACTGGACGAACCAACATCAGGATTAAATGCTACCGATGTAGAAAGATTTATTAATATTTTAATGTCTTTACAGAAAAAAGAGGAAACTGTAATTATTATTGAGCATAATATTGAATTTATCGCAAAAGTTGCAGACTATATCGTTGATTTTGGTTTATTAGGTGGCAATAAAGGAGGAAAAGTTTCTGTGCAAGGTTTGCCAAAAAATGTATTTGCAAACAAGGATTCTTCTATTTTTGGAATTTTTAGTAACTGACATTAATAAGGTTTTTTATGAAAATAAAACAATGCACCATAACACTTACAAGAGGTTGTAATTTACGCTGTTCTTTTTGCTATGCAAAAGGAACCAAATATTTGGCTAATAAAACCGTTGATTATGATAGATTAAAAAAAATTATAGACTTTTGTGATGAATGTAAAGTAACTTATATAGTTTTTACTGGTGGCGAACCATTAATGTATGAACACTTCATGGATATTCTAAAATATATCAAAAGTAAAAAACATAAGATGTTACCAACTATAGCCAGCAATGGAATTTTGTTAGCTAATAAAAAATTATGTGATGAATTGGTTGCAAATGGTTTAAGTTATATCGACATATCATTAAAAGGAGCCAATGAAGAGGAATGGACAAAAATTACAGGAAAAAATTATTTAGAAAATCAAAAAAAAGCAATTTTAAATCTTTCAAAAATGAATATTGAATATACTTGCTCAATGGTTTTATGTAAGTCAAATATTGATAATTTTCTAAATAATATACGAATGGCATATGATAACGGAGCTAGACAGTTTTCATTTACTTTCGCCATTGATAATAGTTATTCCAATAAAAAGAATTTAGAATACTTGAAAGAAAATAACCCTCGAAAACTTATTTGCAAATTTATTTCTCAAATTGAAGAATTGAATTCAATCACCAAGGAATGGTGGATAGAATATAGTTATCCGATTTGTATGTATACTGAAAAGCAGTTATTACTTTTAAAAAATAAACTTGCTTTACCATGTCAGATTCATACGAAAAGTGGAATAACTTTTGACACAGATTTGAATTTAATTCCATGTAATATGGGGTTAGACATAAAACTAGGACAGTTTGGAAAAGATTTTAGTAATTTTAAGGAATTTAGAAAATTTGCAAAAAAAGGAAAGTACAGAGAAGTAAATGATGAGTTAAGTCAAATTCCCGATAGGGAATGTAAAAGATGTAAATATTACAAAGCATGCAATGGAGGATGCCCTATACTGTGGAGAAATTATTCATATAACTCTATGAAAAAAATATTAATGGATGAAGGTATTTGAAATAGTCAATAATTGTCAGTCCCAAAACACCCTAAATTTATTTAAGCAGCAGCTTTTATTGCTGTTGTTTTTTCTCTGTAGATTGAAGGAGGCCAGCCGCCTGGATTTACAGTTATTACACGCTGTCTGTTGTAGTAGACGAAAGCGTAACGCCAGACAATCTGTTTTACTTCTTCAACTGTCATGTTTACTGTATTGATTTTATACGGCTTTTCCTTTTTAAGAGTGGCAAACCAGCTTTTCATTCCCTGTAAAAAATCCCGAAGAATAATTTTTATCTGAACATACTGCATCAAAAGATTCTTTTGCTTTATGAAGAATATCTTCGCGATGAACGATGAACAAAAGTTTTTTTGGCTTTACCTGAAATGCATCAAAAACAGACATGTACGTTTTACCGCTTCCGGTTGCTGCAATAGCCAGTGCATTTTTTTCGCTGGTCTTTCGAAGCTTGTCAAGTTTTACGATTGCTTTCCGCTGCATTTTGTTCGGTTGAATAACCTGCGGCAGACCATATTTAAAACTTTCGATTTTTGATTTTTTCTGCTGTTCTTTTACACGCAAAAGATAGTCGCGGTATTCAATTATAAAATTGTCGGAATATTCTTTTGAATAAGGACTTTGCCATAAAGTTTCAAATTCTTTTAAAACAGATTTGGAAAAAAATCCCGGTTCATTTTCTTCAAGAGAATTTTCGCTTTCCAAAAGATTCCTTAAAATTGAACGATTGAGCAAGTATCAACTTGCGATTGAGTTCAATTAGTGCACGTGAGCGCACACGTAAATAAAGACTGTTGCGTTGCAACTGAAGTGTTTTGCATGGGTGCCTAGTTATTTTGCAAGAATAAGTTGTCCAAAATAACGTTCTTTATAAATCTTTACACTAGCGTCCAACTAACCAAAATCAAATTCTAAAAAAGTCGATTTTTTAGGTTTTGATTTTTCAGAATACTTAAAACAAAACCAAGATTGCAGTTTTTCATGTATGAAAAGTCTTACTCCAATTTCACTGCAAAAATTTGAAAAGGTCCTTTTGT
>OIYR01000510.1_pt1 | contig 21446 bp, 15 predicted proteins | sample 1588221 | NCBI WGS metagenome assembly OIYR01 (sample SAMN03283292) | human gut metagenome | biome: human-associated habitat; material: feces | host: Homo sapiens | place: Peru | collected 2012
TATTTTCCGATAAAACGCTTTAAAACAGATGTCGATGGAAATTTTCGCAGAACAAGTCGGAGGACGCAGGAATACTGTCGTATTCCGAGGACAACAACGCAGTTATGCGGAATTTTATGCGGCAGATGTTAAAGGGTTTTATCGGAAGATAGTATAATACGAAAGGATAGAGGAACAATGTATAAAATTGTTAAGAAAAAAGCTCTTAACCCGACCGTTACATTAATGGAGGTTGACGCTCCGCTTATTGCAAAAAAAGCCGAGCCGGGACAGTTTATTATTCTCAGAGTTGACGAAAACGGAGAGCGTATTCCGCTGACCGTTGCAGGCTACGACAGGGAAAAGGGAACTGTAAGAATAATTTTTCAGATTGTCGGTGCAACAACAAAGTTGCTTAACGAGCTTAACGAGGGTGATTATATTCACGATTTTGTAGGCCCCCTCGGTCAGCCCACCCATACCGACGGACTTAAAAAGGTATGTGTTGTCGGCGGCGGCGTGGGTTGTGCAATAGCGCTTCCCGTTGCCGAAAAACTTCACGAGATCGGCTGTGAGGTACATTCAATAGTAGGCTTCAGAAACAAGGAGCTTGTTATTCTTGAAGATGAGTTCAAGGCCTGTTCGGATAAGCTTGTTGTTATGACGGACGACGGTTCTTACGGAAGAAAGGGCGTTGTAACTTCTCCGCTCGAAGAGTTCATTGAAGCAGGCGAAAATTATGATATGGTAATCGCTATCGGTCCGCTTATTATGATGAAATTTGTCGTTAAAACCACAAAACCACACAATATTCCGACAACCGTTTCAATGAACCCGATTATGATTGACGGAACGGGAATGTGCGGAGGATGTCGTCTCAGCGTTGACGGACAAACAAAGTTTGCCTGTGTTGACGGTCCTGATTTTGACGGCTTTAAAGTTGATTTTGACGAAGCTATGAAGCGTGGAGCAATGTACAAGGAATTTGAACGCCACGCATATGAAGAAACTTGCAATCTTTTGAACAAGGAGGTTGAGTAAAATGCCTAATATGTCACCAAAAAAAGCTCCGATGCCATCGCAGGAGCCGAATGTAAGAAATAAAAACTTCCTTGAGGTTGCTTTGGGCTATACCGAGGAAGTTGCGTTGGAAGAAGCACAACGCTGTCTTAACTGCAAGCACAAGCCGTGTGTTTCGGGTTGCCCCGTTCACATTCAAATCCCCGATTTTATAAAAGAGGTCGCAAAGGGCGACTTCGGTGCGGCATATGACGTTATCTCTCAGTCAAGCTCACTGCCTGCCGTGTGCGGACGTGTATGTCCCCAGGAAAGCCAGTGTGAGGCTAAGTGCGTAAGAGGTATCAAGACCGAGCCTGTAGGAATCGGAAGACTTGAGCGCTTTGTTGCCGATTGGCACAATGCTCAGGAAAATGTTGCTGTAAACAAGCCCGAATCCAACGGTCACAAGGTAGCCGTTATCGGATCAGGTCCTGCAGGTCTTACCTGCGCAGGCGACCTTGCAAAAAAAGGATATGACGTAACCGTGTTTGAGGCGCTTCACCTTGCAGGCGGCGTACTTGTTTACGGTATTCCGGAATTCAGACTTCCTAAGTCTATCGTTCAAAAAGAGGTTGACACCCTTAAAGCCCTCGGTGTAAAGGTTGAAACAAATATGGTAGTCGGCAGAGTTATCTCAATCGACGAGCTTATGGACGATTACGGCTTTGAATCCGTGTTTATCGGTTCGGGCGCAGGACTTCCGCGATTTATGAATATCCCCGGCGAAAACTACTGCGGCGTTTATTCTGCAAATGAGTTTTTGACCAGAACAAACCTTATGAAAGCATATAAGGACGGTTCGACCACACCTATAATGCATTCCAAAAAGGTAGCTGTAGTAGGCGGCGGCAACGTTGCTATGGACGCCGCAAGATGTGCAAAACGTCTTGGTGCAGACGAAGTTTATATTGTTTACAGAAGAAGCGAAGAGGAGCTTCCTGCCCGTAAAGAAGAGGTTGAGCATGCAAAAGAAGAGGGAATCATCTTTAAACTGCTCAACAATCCTGTTGAAATTATCGGAAACGAAGATGAATTTGTAACAGGTATGAAGTGCATAAAAATGGAGCTCGGCGAACCCGACGCAAGCGGCAGACGCCGTCCTGTTCCGGTTGAGGGCAGTGAATTTGTTATTGATGTTGATTCGGTAATAATCGCTATCGGAACCTCTCCTAATCCGCTTATCAAGTCAACCACAAAGGGACTTGAAACCCAGAAATGGGGCGGTATTATTGCCGACGACAACGGCGCAACCTCTCGTGAGGGAATATTTGCGGGCGGCGACGCAGTAACAGGTGCTGCAACGGTTATTCTCGCAATGGGTGCAGGCAAAACTGCGGCGGCGGCAATAGACGAGTATATTCAGAACAAAAACAAATAATCAGCATTTTCAGGGGAGCGGCAAGCCGCTCCCTTTTTGCATACCGTTGTTTGCCAATGTTTTGCTCAGATTTAAAAATCAAAAAACATTATATTGCCATAAATGAAATAAAATCTCAGAAATATATGGTATCATATTAACGAATATGATTTATTCGGGAGGCTGAATTTTATGTCAGAAGTAATAAGAATTTTTGTTGAAAAGCGTGACGGCTTCAATGTCCTTGCAAAACAAACCCTGTGGGATATTCGCCACAACCTCGGAATGAAATCCGTTACCGATTTGCGCTATATAGTGCGCTATGACATTGAGGGACTGTCAAAGGAAGAATATGACAAGGCAAAGGGAATCGTGCTTTCCGAGCCTAACGCAGACGTTATTTATGAAGAAACGTTGCCTGTTGAGGACGGTTGGAAGGTATTTGCAATGGAGTATCTTCCCGGTCAATACGATCAGCGCGGCGACTCTGCCGAACAGTGTGTTCAGCTTCTTACTCAGGGTGAAAGATGCAAGGTGCTGACAGCCCGTGTAATTGCGCTGAAAGGCGATATTACCTCTGACGAGCTTACAAAGGTTGAGGAATACCTCATAAACCCTGTTGAAAGCCGTCTTGCCTCTCTTGAAAAGCCGAAAACGCTCGATATGGAAATTCCCGTTCCCGAAAACGTAAAGCGTGTTGACGGCTTTATAAAATGGAATGACGACGAGATGGAAAAGTATTACGGCTCAATGGGCTTTGCCATGACGCTTGACGACCTTAAATTTTGCCGTGATTATTTTCGTGATACCGAACACCGCGACCCGAGTGTAACAGAACTCAGGGTTATTGATACATATTGGTCAGACCATTGTCGTCACACCACCTTCCTTACAAGATTAAGTGAAATTGAAATAGAAAAATCAGCGCTCGGCAAGGTTATTGAGGATGCGCTTAATGAGTATTACAAAACCCGTGACGAGGTTTACGGCAAAGATACACAGAGAATTGTATCTCTTATGGATATGGCTTTGATAGGTATGAAGTCGCTCAAAAAGAAAGGGCTTATTCCCGATCTTGACGAAAGCGAAGAAATCAATGCCTGCTCAATAGAAGTTCCCGTAACTATCGACGGCAAAACCGAAAAATGGCTTGTTCAGTTTAAAAACGAAACCCACAACCACCCAACCGAAATTGAACCCTTCGGCGGTGCGGCAACGTGTCTCGGCGGCGCAATCCGTGATCCGCTTTCGGGACGTGCATATGTATATCAGGCAATGCGTGTTACCGGTTCGGGCGATCCGACTGTTCCTTTCAAGGACACTATGCACGGCAAGCTTCCGTCAAGAAAGATCACTACCGGAGCGGCAAACGGTTACAGCTCTTACGGTAACCAGATCGGTCTTGCAACAGGTCAGGTAACAGAGCTTTATGACAAGGGCTATGTTGCAAAAAGAATGGAAATCGGCGCAGTAATCGGTGCTTCTCCAAAGGAAAATGTTATTCGTGAGGTACCGCTTCCCGATGATGTTATCGTTCTTCTGGGCGGAAGAACAGGACGTGACGGCTGCGGCGGCGCAACGGGTTCTTCAAAGGCTCATACGGAAAGCTCAATAGAAACCTGCGGTGCGGAGGTACAAAAGGGCAATCCTCCGACAGAGCGTAAGATTCAGCGTTTGTTCAGAAATCCGAAGGTTGCAAAGCTCATAAAGAGATGTAACGACTTCGGCGCAGGCGGCGTTTGTGTTGCAATAGGCGAGCTTGCAGACGGACTTACCGTTGATCTTGACAAAGTTACAAAGAAATATGACGGACTTGACGGCACAGAGCTTGCAATTTCCGAGAGCCAGGAAAGAATGGCAGTTGTTTTGGACAAAAAAGATGTTGACAAGTTTATTGCAGAAGCCGACAAGGAAAACCTTGAAGCTACGGCTGTTGCGGTTGTTACCGAAAGTCCAAGACTTACAATGAATTGGAGAGGCGACACTATAGTTGACCTCAGCCGTGAATTTTTAAATACAAACGGCGTTACTCAGGTTGCCAAGGCTTATATTACTGCTCCTAAGGCAGAGGATTGTTACCGTGAAAAATGCCCCGAAAAGCTCGAAAATCTTTCGTTTGACGAGGCAATAAAAGAAAATATGGGCAGACTTGAGGTTTGCTCACAAATCGGACTTGCAGAGCGTTTTGACTCATCTATCGGTGCTGCTACGGTAATTATGCCTTTCGGCGGCAAAAACCAGCTCACTCCGCAAGAGGCTATGGCGGCAAAGATTCCGCTTGAAAAGGGTGAAACCGACGATGCAACCGCTATGAGCTACGGTTACATTCCGGGAGTATCACGTTGGAGTCCGTTCCACGGTTCGGCTTATGCAGTTGTTGAGTCACTTTCAAAGCTCCTTGCTATCGGAGCAAATCCGCTTACAGCACGTTTGACATTCCAGGAGTATTTTGAAAGATTAAAGGATGTTCCCTCACGCTGGGGCAAGCCTGCCGCTGCACTTTTGGGTGCAATGGAAGCTCAGCTCAAACTCGGTCTTCCGTCAATCGGCGGCAAGGACAGTATGTCGGGAACTTTTGAAGACATAGATGTTCCGCCAACACTTGTAAGCTTTGCTGTCGCAATGACAAAAGCTTCAAAGACAATTTCAACGGAGTTTAAAAAGTCAGGTTCAAAGGTTATCTATGTTCCTGTCCCCGAAAACAAAGAAACGCTTATGCCTGATTGGGACAAGCTTATCGAAATGTACAAGGCAGTTTATGCTTTGGCTGACAGCGGAAAAATCTTGTCTGCGTCCGTTGTAAAAGAGGGCGGCGCAGCTGCAAGCGTTTGCAAAGCCTGCTTTGGTAACGGACTTGGATTCAAGTTTGAAAAGGAACTTACAAATAAAGAGCTGTTTGCTCCGCTCTCGGGTTCGCTCGTTATTGAGCTTGCCGACGGTGCAGAGCTTGACAACAGCGTATTAAGCTATGATTTGGGTGTGACTGCTGGTGACGGAAAAATCTCAATGGGTAAAGACAGCATTTTGCTTTCTGACATTATTGACAAGTGGACTGCTCCTCTTGAAAAGGTATTTCCAACGCAGGCGGACTGCCCGAAAATGGCAGTTGATGCAGGATTGTTTACAGAAAGAAATCAGCACTCTCCTGCAATAAAGACAGCCAAACCAAAGGTGTTTATTCCCGTATTCCCCGGTACAAACTGCGAGGTTGACACCGCGCGTGCATTTGAAAAAGCAGGCGCAGAGGTTGAGACTCTTATTGTTAAGAACTTAAGCTCAAAGGGAATTGAAGAAACCATTGATAAAATGGAGGAAATTATAAAATCATCACAGATGATTATGCTTCCGGGTGGATTTTCAGGCGGTGATGAGCCTGACGGTTCGGGCAAGTTTATAGCAACAACATTCCGCAATCCGAGAATTGCCGAAGCTGTAAACGAACTGCTCAAAAACCGTGACGGACTTATGCTCGGTATATGCAACGGCTTCCAGGCACTCATAAAGCTTGGTCTTGTTCCTTACGGCGAAATCAGAGAGTTAAAGCCAACCGATCCGACCCTGACGTTTAATACAATAGGCCGCCACATTTCACATATGGCATACACAAGGATTACTTCCGTTAAGTCGCCGTGGCTTTCGGGAGTTAATGCAGGCGATGTGTTTGCCGTTCCCGTTTCACACGGTGAGGGCAGATTTATGGCTGATGAGGAAACCGTCAGACAGCTTGCCGCAAACGGTCAGATTGCCACCCAGTATGTTGACCTTAACGGCGAGCCGAGCGAAGATATTACATATAACTTAAACGGCTCTGTTTGCGCCATAGAGGGTATCACTTCTCCCGACGGCAGAGTTCTCGGCAAAATGGGACACAGCGAGAGAAAGGGAGAAAACCTTTATAAGAATGTTCCGTTTGCAAAGGATCAGAAGATATTTGAAAGCGGCGTAAATTATTTTAAATAATCTTAGTGCAGACGTCCCCGCCTCTTAGGCGGCGGACATCTGCGTTTAGAGTATCATTAAAAAGTAACCATAATGGACAAAAAGGTTTTGCATATTTTTGCATAATTATACAAATATGAAAAACCTTGTTGACAATCAATATAATTAAATTTATAATTTATTTCGGGTTCAGCCACAATACTATATTAAAGGGGTAATTAACAATGGCTTTTTGTAAAAATTGCGGTGCTCAGCTTGCAGACGGAGCTGCATTTTGTCCGTCTTGCGGAACACCGATTCAGGCTCAGGCAAATCAGTCACAACAGCCTCAGCAGCAGGCTCAGCCGGTTGTAAACGCTCAGCCGATTCAGGGCGATTATAACGATATTCAAAACAACAAGGCAATGGGAATCCTTGCTTACATAGGAATTCTTGTTCTTGCTCCGTTGTTTGGCGCAAAGAATTCAAAATTCGCACGTTTTCATACAGGCCAGGGCTTAACGCTTTTGGTATTCTGTGCAGCGTACGGTATAACAACAGCAATATTAAATGCAATAATAAGCACAATTTTCTATTCAATTTCTATTTTCAGTCCTGTACCTACTGTTTTTGCAACTATTTTTAATCTCGGTTATATTTTCTTCACTATTCTAATGGTTTTTGGAATTGTAAATGCCGCAAAGGGTACGTTCAACAGACTTCCTGTTTTGGGACAGATTGATTTTATCAGCAAAAACTTTGAAAAATAATAATCTAAGTACAAATGACCCCCGCCTTTTAAGAGGCGGGGGTCAGTGCTTGCAAGCAGCTTTTGTAAATAAAAAATGTCACCGCTATGAGATTAATGTTGCCATAGCGGTGACATTTGTTTTTATTTAGCTTTTGCAGCCATAACCTTTTTAGCAATAAGTAGTGCTGCAATTATAACAACAGAAGCTGCGGCAACGATTATGAGCGCCGTAGTGTTTGTGTTCGCAATTCCCGTGATTGCAAAATCTCCCGTTTCTGCATCCTGCAAATTAGGAAAGACAAGCACTGAAACAACGGTAACGGCGGCAAGCAAAACAAGCCCTGCAACTCCGCTCAGAACATAAGAGGATGTCGGTACATTGCTCTTTTTTGCAGGTGAGAGCTTTGGCTTTGAAAAGTCGATAACAAGCGCAATGTAAACAGCGGCAATTACTGTGATTATCGTTTCGGGCAGCATATAGGTTGCGTTATATGCAAGCGAATACACAAGTCCGTCTGACGACGGGATAGAAACGCCTGCCCATACCGTACATCCTGAAATGACGTGGAATATGTATCTTACAGCGCAGGCGGTAAGCGCACCGTAGCCAAAAGCGGCAGGAGCATTCTGCATTTTTCTGAACAGCGCTCCGAGAGATGTTGAAGCGAAGGCAAGCAGATAATCAAGAAAGATTATTGCAACGGCGGCGGCAAAGCTTGTTGCGTATGAAAGGTTATTAAGCCCGAAAAGCATCTGTACCAAGCCGTAAACGATGCCCGTCAGCGCACCCCACGAAAAACCGTAGCGGTAGGCTATAATAATGAGCGGCAGCATTGATGCAAAGGTTACGCTTCCGCCGTAGGGCATATCAATAACCTTCACAAGACTGAGGATTGTTGCAAGTGCTATCATAATCGCACTTTCGGTAAGTTTTTGCAGCAGTTTTACATTTTTCATTAAAATTCCCCTTTCATAAAATATCGTCATTGAGCCAAACTGTAAAAACACAAGGTACGATATTTTATCACAATAAAAAAGCACCACACGATCGTATGGTGCTGAAATCCGCTGTGCAGAAATATTACGCTCCCTACGACGGCATTATCCGTATCAGGTGTAAAGGGTTTTGAATGCAATAATTCAATCTCAGCCGACCTGCGTCAGCGCCCCTGTGGTGTTTTTCATAACTATAATACAACCCAATTTGTAAGTTGTCAAGATGTAAATATCGTCATACAGGCATTATTGATTGATTTACAAACCACTGCTTTTGTGTTATAATCTAAATACTAATTTATAACTACGGAGCAGTTATGGGAATATACAAAATTGCCGACTTAAATATCGGCATTACCCCAAAATATAAAACGACGCTTGACAGGTTAAAGCCCTATTTGTCCGATGAAATAAGAGCGGATTTTGAGCTTTCGCCGACCGATGAAGAAATCGAAAAATTCATTGCAAATTCTGCTGTTATTTGTACTGCACAATCTGCGGAAAGCTTTGTTATTCTTAATATGCTTTGTAAAAATGTGCTGGAGAGCTTCGACGGATTTTTCTTTCATTCGTCAAGCCTTATGATAGATAATGAAGCATACCTGTTTACCGCCAAAAGCGGCGTCGGCAAATCCACCCACACCGCCTTGTGGCGAAAACGCTTTGGCGATAAGGCAAAAATGATAAATGACGACAAACCGATTATTCGCAAAAAGGACGGCAGGTTTTTTATCTACGGTACTCCGTGGATGGGCAAATCCGAAATAGGGAGCAATATAAAAGCTCCCGTCAAAGCGGTTTTTGTACTTGAACGCAGCGATGAAAATTTTGCCGAAAGGGTGACAGTAGGCGAGGTTTTTACTCGGCTTTTGGAAGCAACGCTTGTTTTGCCGGACAGAAAGAATATGGCAAAATTGCTTACGCTGTTTGATGAGTTTTTTTCATCAACTCAGCTTTTCAGGTTGAAATGCAACACCGATATTTCGGCGGCAGAGGTCGCCTATAATGCGGCAAATTCAGCAAAGGACTGATTTTATGAATTTATCAGAGGTAGTATCTGTTAAAAATATGCGTGAAAGTGACGCGCATACAATAGCCGAACACACCACATCGGCGGAGCTTATGCACAGAGCGGCTCACGGAATATTTGACGCCGCTCAGTTTCGGGGAAAGGTTGCAATCGTCTGCGGCAAGGGCAACAACGGCGGCGACGGTTATGCGCTGGCGTGTATTCTGCTTGAGCATGGGATTACTCCGACGGTTTTCAGGGTGTCGGACAGTTTTTCACCCGACGGAATGTACTACTACAAAACCGCAATGTCGCTCGGAGCTGAGGAAGGCTCGATTTCTGTTCCCGCGGCTCTGAACGGCTTTGACATCGTGGTTGATTGCCTGCTCGGAACAGGATTTTCGGGCACGGTTCGGGGTGAAATAAAAACGGCGATAGAGCTTATTAATGCGTCCGGTGCATATGTTATCAGTGCCGACATCAACAGCGGCATAAACGGTGATACGGGTGTTGCGGAAATTGCGGTCAATTCCGACCTTACTGTGTCTATAGGCGCATATAAAACAGGAATGTTTCTAAATGACGCACCTTATTTTATTGACAAGCTGACAAATGCCGACATCGGCATACACATTATAAAAGACGAATACAAGCTCATTGATTTTGAACATCTGCATATGTTTGAGGGCTATAACTCCTGCGTTATGACCACGGAGGAGTTCTTTGAAAAGAGCGGATATTCACCGGACTCGTGCAACATTGCCGAATGTATTGCGGAGCTTAGCCGAAAAGAACGCAGAACATATGTCGTAAAGACCGAACATTCTGCGGTTATCGCCGACCTGAAATATGTCTATTTCTGCGCTGATTATATAAAATAACAAAGGAAGATAGCTATGCGAAACTTTTTGCAGAAAATTTCACTTTTTATGCAGGGAAGATACGGTACCGACAAGCTTAACAACTGCCTTATGGTGCTGTTTTTCTTGATTTGGATTTCAAATTTGTTCGTGCGTAACAGATTAGCCACGCTTATTTTGTTTTTGGTTCAGAGCGGAGTGCTTGCGTTGATACTGTTCCGTTCGCTTTCCCGAAACATCACAAAGCGAAGTCTTGAAAACCGAAAATTTCTGACAATATACGACCCTGTTAAAAATTGGTTTCAGCTTACATGGAAAAAGCTCAGAGATCACAAGGATTACCGCTATTTGAAATGTCCCGTATGCAAAGCACAGCTGAGGGTAAAAAACAAAAAGGGCACGCACACAGTGCACTGTCCCCGTTGCGGCAGCGAGTTTGAAAAGAAGATATAAACGCCTGAGCCTAAGGGGCGTCAATAACCTTTATTTGCGGTTTCCCGATTTTTTGCGCTTGACTTTTAGTCGTATTACCGTTATACTTTAGTTACATTCAAAAGAATGTGCTTGTCACATTCGGAAAGGATATGCACTATGGCTGACGAAAAAAACATTGAAGAATTTGAAAACGAGGACGCCCTTATAACTCTTGTTGACGATGAGGGCAATGAGGTAGAGTTTGAATTTCTTGACGTTGTTGAATACGAGGGAGAGGAATATATAGTTCTTATCGAAAACGATGAGGACGCCGATGAGGTAGTTATTCTGAAAATCAACCCGATCGACGACGATACCGAAGAATATACAAGTATTGATGACGATGATCTGCTTCAAAAGCTGTTTGATATTTTTAAGCAGAAATACGAAGGTGAAATTAACTTTCAGTAATCAATAAAATTTAGGCATTGTCGCATTCAGCGCAGAACAAGAGCAAATATTTTTATCCGATAAAAAGCAAAAGCTATAATTTACATCACACCCACAGGGGTTGCTGATTGTGAATTATAGCTTTATGTTTTTGGGTTTGCTCTGCGCTGAATGTAACAGTCTTATTTTATATTTTTATCCTCTGTTATTTTTCGCTTTCCGAAGGCAGATAACAAGCTCGCTTTTTCTTCCTCTTAAATCCGTTTGGTATAAGGCTTCCGATAAACGCTGCAAGGAGTATCCACGGAATAATTCTTACGTCAAAGCATAACAAAAGCAAAAATGTTACGGCAAGCGGCTTTTTCATTGTTACGCCGAGAAGTCCCGCCGTTATTACAGCGGCGCAGAAAGCAACGTCGAGTCCGGAAAGCAGTGCAACACCATATCCTATGCTTACTCCGCAGAATATAACGGGGAAAAAGTGACCGCCTTTCCAGCCGGATTTGATGCAAATATTTGTAACTATCAGCTTGAGTGCGCCCGATATTACAAGAATCCACGGTGCAAATTCATTAAATCCGTTTTTTACTTCGTTAATGCTTTCCTCGCCCGAAAACATAACGAGCGGAAGATATGTACCTGCAACTCCAAGGATAATTCCGCCGAGGGTGGTGCTGATAATTGTGCCGAATTTGCCTTTGATAAAATTAAATATCCTGTCGGATAATTTAGAAGAAATTATGAACAGCAGACCGAATGCCGCTCCGAGCAAGGTAAGCGGAATTCCCCAGAGCCTTTCGGTATTGGTTATCTCGTAGCCCCCGATTCTCGGAAGCCCCATTGCGCTGCCGAATACAGAGTTGAGCAAAAACAGCACGCCTATTGCGAATAATACGGCAATAATGTTTGAAATCATTTTTGTTGTGTATATATCGGTTGACTTTTCTTCGCTGTCAAGACGTTCTTCGTTTGCTGCGGCAAGACCGAACAGCGGTGCATAAAAAATTGCGCTGAGCGTTGCGCTTATGCCGGTTTGCATAAGGTCGGGAATACGGCTTTGGGCGCTTTTCATATGACTTCCTGCCCAATAGCAAAGCCCTACGATAACTCCGGTAAGTCCTGCTTCAGGACCGATACTGCCGCCGAAAAGCAACGGGAGCAACGCCGAAATACAAAGCAGGAAAACTTGATTGTAAGGATAAAACTTGTCTCTTTTTACCTTTAGCATTACTTCGTCAAGCTCATCGGGGACTGCTTTTGTTATCACCTGATAAATTCCGATAATCACACCGCCGATAGTACACACTACCATTGGATAGTATGGAAAGTCAAAATGCGACGGTATTTCTTCCCATATCAAATTTACGCCGAGTGACATCAATTTCAAAAACAACCATACAATAGCTGAAATCACTGCTCCGCTAAATCCACAGAAAAGGTAATACACAAGGTTGTTCGCAAATGTTTTTTTCGTCATTGCCGACCCCTCCGTAATGTCTTTTTATCTTTGCGCCCGGTTTGTCAGAAAATCATAGAAATTTTCAAAACTTCCGTGCTTAAATTCTGAATAGCTTTTGTTGCTGCGATTTATTATGCAGTCCGTTATCAGGTATGTGTCGAAACCAAGCTCGGACGCACACATATCTTCGTCAACATCGTTTCCGATCATAATACTTTCATATGGAGAAATGCCGCATTTTTTACATATCTCTTCAAAATATTTTGGATTTGGTTTGCAAAAGCTTGAATTATCGTACACCGTTATGTATTCAAAATCTTCGGGGGATACTCCCGCCCATTCAAGTCTGCGGTAGGTTGCTGTTTTTGGAAAAATCGGATTGGTTGCTGCAATCAGCCTGCCGTTATGACTTTTAATGTATTCAATTGATTTTATTGCGTATGGCGTTACCTGCGTCGCACGTTTGGCATATTCAAATTCATTTTTATAATATTCGTCAAATAACTCTGAATACTGCATAAGGTCCGTGCCGCATTGTTCCGAAGCGGCTCTCCAAAAAACATCGCAGTTTTTTTTGGTGCCGTCGTTTACAGTCATAGTGTTAAGTCCGCTCAATATTCCTTTTACAAGAAGTCGCGGGTCAACGCCGATGACGGGAACAACCTTTTTGCAGAGAGATTTAAAGTAATGTTCCGTAAAATTTTGCATATCCATCGGAAGCAGGGTTCCGTCCAAATCAAAAAGATAATTTTTATACATTCAACACCACATAACTTTCTACCCATAATACAGCATAATTATATATTATTGCTGAAATAATTGCAAGTGCGGAGTTTTTAAGTTATAATATATATACTTAATGGACGGAGGAATTATATGAAGATCGTATTGACTGATTCTCAGACTGTTTTTGACAGCAAGGTTACCGCTGAACCGCTTAAACAATTCGGTGAGGTTAAGGATCACGGCCTGTTAAAATATGACGAGATAGCCGAAGCCGTTGCCGATGCCGATATTGTGGTGTGCAACAAAACTTTGCTTAACGAAGATACGCTTAGATATGCAAAGCACTTAAAATATATCGGACTTTTTGCAACGGGCTATAACAATATTGATATTGACTACTGCTCAAAGCACGGAATCACCGTGTGCAACGCAGGCTCATATTCAACCAATGCCGTTGCTCAGCACACCTTTGCGCTTATTCTTGAACACTTCAACAACACCGCAAATTATAATCAATATGTTCAGGACGGTTTGTGGAAACGAAGCAAGACCTTTTCGCCGTTTGTATATCCGCTCAGCGAGCTTGCAGGCAAAACCATAGGCATTGTCGGCTTTGGAAACATAGGCAGGGCGGTAGCCAAAATAGCAAACGCCTTTGAAATGAATGTCACGGCGTACAACCGCTCAAAGAAAACCGCCGACTCAGTTGAGTTTGTCAGCCTTGACAGGCTTATTGAACAAAGCGATATAATTACCGTCCATTGTCCGCTGAACGCCGAGTCGGAAAATATGTTCAACAAGGATACCTTTGCGAAAATGAAGCAGGGAGCGTTGTTTGTTAATACCGCACGAGGCGGTGTTATGTCGGAACGAGATCTTTATGATGCGCTTCAAAGCGGTCATTTGGGCGGAGCGTGCATAGATACGCTGAGGGTTGAGCCTATGGAGGAAAACTGTATTCTTATGGGAGCGAAAAACTGCATAATTACTCCTCACATTGCATGGGCGCCTGTTGAAACACGCCGCCGACTTATGCGGATTGTAACTGAGAATATCAGAAATTATCTTGACGGCAGACCTACAAATGTAGTTAGTTCATAAAAGAGGGACAGCAATGAAAGACTATATAATTTCAGATGAGAGGACTATCGAGCCTTGCAATGGTAAATTTGATGCCCCTGTAATAAGAATAATGGATCCGTCCGAATTCAAGACGGAATATTCACACTTAAATGACTATGAGTTGCTCAGACAGAAGATGCAGCATTGTACGATATGTAAGTCGGAAATACTCAAAAGCTGTATTATGGGAACGGTTGCGGTGCCGGATCCGGATTTCCCAAGAAAAAAGAAAGGCAGATTTTGTTTTGTAATACTCGGAGAAACCCTACTTATAATTGAAAGCAAGCCATATACCGCAAACCTTATCAAACACAATTCGGCTGAAACTCCCGTCGGGGCAAGAGGAGCGGTGGGAATATTGTTCATATTGCTTGAAAATATAGTCAACGGAGAGCTTGAATTTCTTTACGACACCCGTGACGAACTGCAAATGCTTGAAGATGTGGTAATAAAAACGGAAAAAATGACAAAGAAAGGCACGGAAAGGTTTGAACGTGACTTTTTGCTGTACAAACGTAAGCTGTCGGTGTATCAGAGTTTTTATGAGCAGCTTGTCGATCTTGCTACAAATATTGAAGAAAACGCAGATATTGACGATTTGCACCAAAGGTATGCCGTATATTTTGAAAAGCGTATCGACAGATATTATAACAGCGCAAAAGAGCTTAAAGACTATGTTATGCAGATAGATGACGCTTATAAATCAAAAATTAATGCAAGGCAAAACAGCATTATGCAGGTTTTGACGGTAATCACCTCAATTTTTATGCCTCTTACGCTTATTACAGGCTGGTACGGAATGAATTTCCAGGTTATGCCGGAGCTTGAGTGGGCTAACGGATATTATATTATTATGGTGATTTCCGCGATTATCATTATCGGAGAACTGATATTGTTTAAAATTAAAAATTGGCTTTAACACAAAAAGCGGACGGTTTTACCGTCCGCTTTGTTACAGTTTGTTTATTACATAAGCGAGCAAACAAGGTCAGTGTATTCCGACGGGTTTTCAATCGGAAGTCCCGCAATAAGGAGAGCCTGACAATAAAGCACTTCGGCATATTTCTTTGCCTTGTCTATATCGGTCTGAACAAGACTTTCCATTGCTTTTACTGCCGGGTGGTTTATATTAAGCTCAAGAACACGCTGGGCCTTCATTCCCGAACCGGGCTGAACTGCGTTAAAGTATTTTTCCATTTCAAAAGAAATTCCGCCCTTTGCGGTCAGGCAAACAGGATGTGAAACCAGCTTCTTGGACGCCGTTACTTCGCTTACCTTGTCGCCGAGCGTTTCTTTTACAAATGTGAGCAGTGCCGAGCTGTCCTTTTCGTCCTCTTTGTTTTCGTCATTTTCAATTCCGAGGTCGTCGTTTGCTGCGGAGCAGAACTTTTTGTCCTTGTACTGCATAAGCGTCTGGAGCGTGAACTCGTCGGTTTCCTCCGTGCAGTACAATATCTCATAGCCCTTTGAGCGAAGCAATTCTGTTTGCGGCAAAGCGTCAATAGCGTCAGTGCTTTCGCCTGTTGCAAAGTAGATGTACTTCTGATCCTCTTTCATTCGGTCAACATACTCAGAAAGCGTTACAAGCTTTTTTTCGGTTGATGAATAGAACATAAGCAGGTCCTGAAGCTCCTCTTTGTGCATACCGTAGTCCGAAACAACTCCGTATTTAAGCTGTCTGCCGAATGCGGCAAAGAATTTTTCATAGTTCTCACGCTCATTGCTCAGCATTGCCGTAAGCTCGTTTTTGATTTTCTTTTCAATGTTCTGAGCAATAGTCAAAAGGTGACGGTCGTGCTGGAGCATCTCACGGGAAATATTCAGCGACAGGTCTGCCGTATCAACAATACCTTTTACAAAACGGAAATGTTCGGGTACAAGCTCCTCGCAGTTATCTGTAATAAGAACGCCGCTTGAATAAAGCTGAAGTCCCTTTTTGTATTCCTTTGTATAGTAGTCATAGGGAGTTGACGACGGAATGAAAAGCAGAGCCTTGTAGGTGACAACGCCCTCAACCGATGTTACGATAGTGCGAAGCGGTTTGTCTGCTGTCATAAACTTTTCACTGTAGAATTTGTCGTACTCCTCTTGAGTAACGTCCTTTTTGCGGCGCTGCCATATAGGTACCATACTGTTTAGAGTTTCGGTTTCGGTATAATCCTCATATTCGGGCTTGTCACTGTCTTTGGTTTCTTCCTTAACTCTGCTGTGCGTCATATCCATTTCTATAGGATAGCGGATATAATCTGAATACTTTTTTACAAGCTCCTGTATTTTGTATTGCTCAAGGAATTGGTCGTAATTTTCATCATCTGTATTGTCTTTCATTTCAAGAATGATTTCGGTACCGATAGCTTCCTTGTCAATTTCTTTAATTGTATAGCCGTCCGCACCGCTTGACTGCCAGCGGTATGCAATGTCGGAGCCGTATTTTTTGGTGTTTACGGTTATTTGTTTTGCAACCATAAAGGCGGAATAAAAACCTACGCCGAACTGACCGATAATATCAATGTCGTCGTTCTTTTCGGTCATATCCTGCTTAAATTTGTAAGAACCCGATGAAGCAATCGTGCCGAGGTTGTTTTCAAGGTCGTCCTTGTCCATACCGATACCGTTATCAGTTATTGTCAGGGTACGATTCTCTTTGTCGGGTTTCAGGGTGATTTTAAAGTCGCTGCGGGTCATACCGAGCTTGTCGTCGGTCAAAGCGATAAAACACAGCTTGTCGATAGCGTCGCTTGCGTTGGAGATTATCTCACGAAGAAAAATCTCCTTGTGTGTGTAGATAGAGTTAATCATCAGGTCAAGAAGCCTTTTTGACTCTGATTTAAATTGCTTTTTTGCCATATAATTACTTCCCTTGTGTTGAATTAAATAAAATGTCGCATAATTCGGCATTACCTTAATTATACAATAGCTTGTCAACATATTCAATATGCAATAGTTGCAATTTGTTTGCAGATGCTTTGTTGAACAGATGATTTGAAATCATACACGTTGTCGGGCGTTGCTTTTGGCTGCAAAAAAGTACTCTTAAAGGAAAATAATTCTTTAAGAGAAACAAGGTGTCAAAATATTAAAAAATAGTTAAAATTCTGTAAATTTCCATTAAAAAATACTTGACAACAGCCCTACGGGGATATAAAATAGTAAAATGTACCATAATGGGGATATATACCGACGGTATGCGGAAATTTTAAAAAAATATCTTTCAACAAGGGGATATTATCACAAAATATGCTTTGTGTCAAGATGTTTTTTTATCAAAATTTCAGGCAGTCCAAAATCCCGTTTGTTCAAAATATTTAAGGAGTGATACGCCTATGGTAAATGTCAAACCCGTAAAGCTTGGCAACACCGAACGAATGAGCTTTGGCAAAATCGACGAAGTCATTGATATGCCGAATCTTATTGAGGTGCAAAAGGAGTCCTACAAATGGTTCCTTAAAGAGGGACTCAAGGAAGTGTTCAAAGACGTTTCGGGCATAACCGATTATCAGGATAATCTTGTGCTTGATTTTATTGACTACGAACTTGATGTTGATCATCCCAACTACAGTGTTATCGAATGTAAGGTGCGTGACGCAACATATTCGGCTGCACTCAGGGTAACAGCACGCCTTCTCAACAAATCAACAGGTGAAATCAAGGAAAGCAACGTTTTTATGGGCGATTTCCCGCTTATGACGCCGAGCGGCACCTTTGTTATCAACGGTGCTGAACGTGTTATAGTATCCCAGCTTGTAAGAAGTCCGGGTGTTTACTACAAAATGGACCACGACAAAACAGGTAAGGAGCTTTACTCAACAACGGTAATTCCTAACCGCGGTGCGTGGCTTGAATATGAAACCGATGTAAATGACGTTTTCTATGTTCGTATCGACAAAAACAGAAAGCTCCCCGTTACATCGTTTATCAGAGCCCTCGGACTCGGCACTGACGCCGAGATTCTCGACTTTTTCGGCGATGACGAGCGAATGAAGGCTACTATCGAAAAGGATGCGGCTTCCAATATCGAGGAAGGCCTTATTGAAGTTTATAAAAAACTCCGCCCGTCCGAACCTCCGACGGTTGACAGTGCTCAGACGCATATCAATAACCTTTTCTTTGACCAGAACCGTTACGATATGTCAAGAGTAGGCAGATATAAATACAACAAAAAACTCGGAATTGCCAACCGCCTTGCAAATCAGGTCCTTGCCGAGCCGATTGCAAATCCCCGCACGGGCGAGGTTATGGCACTCAGAGATGAAAAGGTTACAAAAGACAAGGCACATGAAATTGAAAATGCAGGCGTTACGGTTGCATATGTTAAGGCAAATGATGAAACCGTTGTAAAGGTAATTTCAAACGGTATGGTTGACATCGGCAAATATGTTGACTTTGACGCTGAGGCAGAATGCGGAATCAGAGAGAATGTACGTTTTGACATACTCTGCGAGATACTTGATTCTGCCAAAGACGAAGCTGAGCTTAAAGAAATGCTCACTGAGCGTGAGCCTGAGCTTGTTCCCAACCACATCACAGTTGAGGATATTTTTGCAACAATCAACTATCTCAACTGCGTTGCTCACGGCGTGGGCAACACCGACGACATAGATAACTTGGGCAACAGACGTATTCGCTGTGTAGGCGAGCTGCTCCAAAATCAGTTCAGAATCGGTTTTTCAAGACTTGAAAGAGTTGTAAAAGAGAGAATGACCACCCAGTCTCAGGATATGGACTCACTTTCTCCGAATTCACTTATAAACATTCGTCCCGTAACTGCGGCTATAAAAGAGTTCTTCGGCTCATCGCCTTTGTCACAGTTTATGGATCAGACAAACCCGCTTGCCGAGCTTACCCACAAGCGCCGTCTTTCTGCTCTCGGTCCGGGCGGTCTTTCCCGTGACCGTGCGGGATTCGAGGTTCGTGACGTACACTACACCCACTACGGACGTATGTGTCCTATCGAAACCCCTGAAGGCCCTAACATCGGACTTATTTCATACCTTGCTTCCTTTGCAAAAATCAACAAATACGGCTTTATCGAGGCTCCCTACCGCAGAATTAACAAGGAAACGGGAGTCGTTACCGACGAAGTTACTTATATGACAGCCGATATGGAAGATAACTACTATGTTGCCCAGGCTAACGAGCCGCTTGATGAAAACGGCAGGTTTGTAAATTCAAGGGTAGTAGGACGTTATCGTGACGAGTTTGTCGAGCTTCCTGCCGACAGATTCGATTATATGGACGTATCGCCTAAGATGGTTGTGTCCGTAGCTACCGCAATGATTCCGTTCCTTGAAAACGATGATGCGAACCGTGCGCTTATGGGAGCTAACATGCAGCGTCAGGCTGTTCCGCTTCTTACTTCACAGGCTCCTATCGTCGGAACAGGTATGGAATATAAGGCAGGTACAGACTCCGGCGTTTGTATTCTTGCTGAGGACGACGGTGTTGTTATGAGCGTTGACGCACGCAATATCCGTGTTCAGTATGATTCGGGCAAGGTGCAGGATTACGAGGTTATCAAGTTCCTGCGTTCAAACCAGGGTACCTGCTTCAATCAGCACCCGATTGTATCCCGCGGACAGCGTGTTAAGAAGGGTGAAGTTCTTGCAGACGGTCCTGCAACCGATAACGGCGAAATTGCACTCGGCAAAAACGCTTTGATCGGCTTTATGACATGGGAAGGCTACAACTACGAGGATGCTGTTCTTATTAATGAGAAGATCGTCCGTGATGATGTTTATACATCAATTCATATAGAAGAATTTGACATAGAGGCAAGAGATACAAAACTCGGTCTTGAAGAAATCACAAGGGACATTCCGAACGTAGGCGAGGATATGCTCAAATACCTTGACGAGGACGGTATCATTCAGATAGGCTCCGACGTTAAGGCAGGCGATATTCTTGTCGGCAAGGTAACTCCTAAGGGAGAAACCGAGCTGACGGCGGAAGAAAGACTTCTCAGAGCGATCTTCGGTGAAAAAGCAAGAGAGGTAAGAGATACTTCCCTGCGTGTTCCTCACGGCGAATGCGGAACGGTAGTTGACGTAAAGGTATTTACCCGTGCAGACAGCCGCAACGAGCTTCAGCCCGGAGTAAACAAGGTAGTAAGAGTTTATCTCGCACTTAAACGTAAAATCAGCGTAGGAGATAAGATGGCAGGTCGTCACGGAAATAAGGGTGTTGTATCAAGAATACTCCCCGTTGAAGATATGCCGTTCCTGCCGGACGGTACTCCGCTTGACATCGTGCTTAACCCGTTGGGCGTACCTTCCCGTATGAATATCGGTCAGGTGCTTGAGGTTCACCTCGGTTATGCCGCAAAAGCACTCGGCTGGAAGATAATGACGCCTGTATTTGACGGCGCACACGAGCAGGATATTTTTGCTGCGTTAAAGGACGCAGGCTACAGCGAGGACGGTAAAACATGGCTTATTGACGGAAGAACGGGCGAACGTTTTGATAATCCGGTAACCGTAGGATATATGTATTATCTCAAGCTGCATCACCTTGTTGATGAAAAAATCCACGCAAGAAGCACAGGTCCTTATTCACTTGTTACCCAGCAGCCTTTGGGCGGTAAAGCTCAGTTCGGCGGACAGCGTTTCGGCGAAATGGAAGTTTGGGCGCTTGAAGCTTACGGTGCCGCTTATACGCTTCAGGAAATTCTGACAGTTAAGTCGGACGACGTTGTTGGACGTGTAAAGACCTATGAAGCTATCGTAAAGGGTCAGAACATTCCTGCTCCGGGAATCCCCGAATCGTTCAGAGTTCTTATCAAAGAGCTTCAGTCGCTGTCGCTTGATGTTCGTGTGCTTGCCGCAAACGGCGAAGAGATAGACATTAAGCAAAAATTTGATGAGGATGAAGATATTGCAGAGGCAACCACACCTTCTGATTTTGAAGAAGAAAGCGTTATGACCTCTATGGAGGGATATACTCTTGACGAGGGCGGCGAGGAAGGCAATATGTTTGACGATTCGCTGGCTGATGAAGAGGCTGATGACGATATGTTTGATTTTGACGACGATTTAAGCAGCGACGAAATGTAAGGAGGCAGCGCAATGATAGATAACAATGTTTTTGATTCAATTAAAATCGGACTTGCTTCCCCTGAGCAAATCAGAGCGTGGTCATACGGCGAGGTTAAAAAGCCTGAAACCATAAACTACCGCACATTAAAGCCTGAGCGTGACGGACTTTTCTGCGAACGCATTTTCGGACCGACAAAGGACTGGGAGTGCCACTGCGGAAAATACAAGAGAATTCGCTTTAAGGGTAAGATCTGCGACCGCTGCGGCGTAGAGGTTACCCGCGCAAAGGTAAGGCGCGAGCGTATGGGACACATT
>OIYR01000514.1_pt1 | contig 21389 bp, 16 predicted proteins | sample 1588221 | NCBI WGS metagenome assembly OIYR01 (sample SAMN03283292) | human gut metagenome | biome: human-associated habitat; material: feces | host: Homo sapiens | place: Peru | collected 2012
CTGCTGTATGGAGACATAGAATATATTCCTGGAAGGTCTGTAACAACAGTGTCAGGATAACCCTTAATAGAACCGCTTTTACAATCAACAGTAACACCTGGAAAATTACCAACATGCTGGTTAGAACCTGTAAGCTGGTTAAACAGTGTTGTTTTACCACAATTCTGATTGCCAACAAGGGCAAATGTAAGCTTTGTTCCCTCTGGAAGCTTATCTCCATCTCCTTTTGCATGATACTTACCAGTTTCACCAAGCCCCGGATGGTCAGACTTCTGAATATATTCCGGTCTTTCATGTTTTCTTGTTCTTCGTACAATTGGCTCAATGCCAATCTTAGCGGCATCTGCAACCCTTAACGTCAGTTCATATCCATGAATCTGCATCTCCATTGGATCACCCATAGGTGCCAGCTTAATCATTGTAACCTCTGCGCCCGGTATAACACCCATGTCAAGAAAATGCTGCCTTAATGCACCCTCTCCATTAACTTCTGTTATTTTCGCAGATTTTCCAATTCCCAATTCATTTAATTTCATATGTGTTTTTCCAATCGGTATTTTAAGTATTTTTGATAACTTTTTATCAATAACAATTATATCACAACATATTTCCACAAAAAAGCCTTCCATAACACTTTTGTTACGGAAGGCTGATATTTTTACCATATTTTATCAATATTAATTAATCTACTTCTGTGCATTATGTCTTGCAAAGAAATCCTTTGTCTCTTTTACAATCACACCGCTTAATGCGAACAGCGCAATCATGTTAGGAATTGCCATAAGTCCATTGAATATATCTGCGATTGTCCATACTGCACTTACTGTCATGTATGGTCCGATAAATACTGCAAGTATGTATATCCATCTATATACCTTGACATGCTTCATATTACCACCGCTTAAATACTCAAGACATCTCTCGCTGTAATAATCCCATCCAAGAATTGTTGTAAATGCAAAGAATACAAGACATATCATAAGTACAAATGATGAAACAACTGCTGGGAATGGAAGTCCATTCTGGAATGCATATGTTGTAACAGCTACACCCTCAAGACCTTCAACCTGCCATGCGCCTGTAAGAACAATTGATATACCTGTGAGTGTACATATAACAATTGTATCTATAAATGTACCTGTCATGCTTACAAGTCCCTGACGTACAGGCTCATTTGTCTGCGCTGCCGCCGCTGCGATTGGCGCACTACCAAGGCCAGCCTCATTAGAGAAAATACCTCTTGCAACACCCTTCTGCATAGCTACAAGCATACTTCCCACAACACCACCTGTAACAGCCTTAGGGTTAAATGCTGCCTTTACAATTGTAACAACTGCTGCTGGAACTTCTGTTATGTTACATATAACAAGAATCAGAACGAATACAATATATATAACTGCCATAAATGGAACGATAACCTGGCTTACGCTTGCTATTCTCTTAACACCGCCAATAAGAACTGCTGCAACGCAGAACGCAAGAATAAGTGATGCTATGACAACTGACCATGAATATTCTCCAAGGAATGGAAGAATCTTAACACAATGTGCATTATCTGGGTCAAAGAATCCATTAACAGCACTTGATATACCATTAACCTGGCTGAATGTACCGATACCGAATAAACCAACGCAAACGCCAAAGAATGCGAATATCTTTGCAAGCCATTTCCAGTTAGCACCCATACCCTGCTCTATATAATAGAAAGGTCCACCAAGGCTATGCTTATCTTTATCTATTACACGATACTTAACTGCAAGAAGACCCTCTGAATACTTAGTTGCCATACCGAAGAATGCTGCTACAACCATCCAGAATAAAGCTCCAGGACCACCGGCACAGACCGCTGTAGCAACACCGACAATGTTACCTGTACCGATTGTCGCACTGAGTGCTGTACAAAGCGCACCAAAGCTTGAGATTTCGCCCTCGCCATCTTCCTCATTCTTAATCATCCATTTGAGTGCCAATGGAAGCTTTCTCATCTGTAATAAGCCAAGACGTACTGTAAGAAGAATACCACCTGCAATGATAAGAACCATCAGTGGAACTCCCCATACAAAATCATCTACGGCTGACAAAAAACCATTAATCGCATTCCACATATCCTTAGTTACCTCGCTTACATTTTTATTGTGATTGTATGCAATTTTCTTAATAATTAACTGGAAATATACCCGAATGGGTTATGATGATATGCAAAGACCAGCCGTAAGTCTGCTCACACCATTGTAAGCTGTCCTGCGGCTCCTGACTTTTGTCCAGGATCTCCAGAGAGTCGATCCATTTACAGTTTCGCCGGCACTGCCAGCACCTGAGAGTTTTACTCCTTCGGCGGACTTAGTCACTTTCCTGCAAACTTCGTATCGAAAATCGCTTTCTAAATACTATATAACCTAATTAATAATTTTTCAATAAATTTTTAGATTATTTTAATAACTTTTCAATTTCATCTTTTTTGAGATTCTCGCCTATAACAATAAGAACATCCTGTCCCATAGCGATATCATCAACTGTTATGCCATTATGGGTTGCGTTAATCTGACACCATCCATCCCCTTCTTTAACGAAACCTTTCACACGGAAAACCTCTCCGTATACGTGGCTTTCAAGGAGTTTCCGAGCTATCCTGATGATTCTTTTTTTATCAATGCCTGTGTTCATAAAATACAGTGATTTGAAGCTTATATTATCATCAATCTGCATTTTGCGGTAATTTTCAAGTTTATATCCGCATGAATATGCCGAATCAAGCTCACTATCCGTAAGCTCCTTCATTGAACAGCTTATCACATCCCTGCCATATTCAAATTTTCTTTTACAGCCGATGTTTTCAAGTGCCCTGTTAAGATGTCCAACCGTTTTCTCAATCTTCTCCTCTGATGCCATATCAGCATGGCTTAATATGACTATGCCTGAATTGGAAGCTTCTGAAGCGAGAAGGTAATCCGCAGTCTCTGACATATCATCTTCTAAAGCGGCATCCATTATAGTTATGACATTGCCTATCTCGTACCAGTTGTCAAGCGGTTCATCCTTTAATGTATCAAAAAACTCATCCACATCATATATGCCAGATGGCTCCACGATAACCCTGTCGTAGCCGCACATCCCCATCGCTATAAGCTTGGTTCTGAAACGCCTTTTATGTGTGTCTGCATCACATCCGCCTGATATCATCTCAAGCTCACATTTATCGCCCTCAAGCCCACCTAGAAGCATCATATCTACATTAACTGCGCCATAATCATTCTCAAGTATTCCTATGTTAAGCCCCTTATCCATAAGATACTGGGCATATTTTTTTATAAATGTGGTCTTGCCCGAACCTAAAAATCCTGTGATTAAATCTATTTTTACCATAAATATGCCTCCATCCTTTTAGCAAATGAAGTTAGTAGCAACTAATCATCTTAAATAATATACCCAGTCAATTTATTTTTCAACATTTCAAGCCGCTTTATGATATTTTTATGATATTTCTAAAATAATTATAACTTGTTTGTTTTTCTTTGTATTATTTTCAATAATATGGTAAACTAATTATGTATTTTTACGTGTAAATTTTTTATTAGAGGTAATCAATGGCTAATATTTTTTCGCGCACTATAGACAATATGAGTTATATGTTCAAAGGAAAGGCTTCGCTGACGGACAGACAGCGCAAGCAGAAAAGACGTGGCTGGGCTGCCGCTCTTGGACTTCTGCTTGTTCTTATCGAGGCGGTGCTTACCGGACTGCTTCTATATGAGATATTCAGGCTGAATATTCTTCCTGACGCATATCTTATCGGAATAATAGCTTTCCTTGGAGTGATATTCCTATATAACTTCATATCGCAGTTTACCAGTGCACATATTATTGGTAAGATTTTATCAATTATATTGTCTGGAATTATTTTGTTTGTGTATTTATTTGCAGTTAAGTTCGGCTCAGTGCTTGATAAGGTTTCCGAACCAGAAGTCAATGTCGATATTGTTGATATCTGTGTTCTTGCAAATGACAGGGCAATAACTATAGATGACTGTGCAGGCTACACATTTGGCTATAACAGTGTTTCAAGCGACTCGAATGTAACAGCTTCATTTGAAGATATCAAGAAGGATGTAGGTGCTTCTGTAAGCACTAAGGAATATACATCATGGAGTACTCTTACTGAGGCTCTATATGCAGGAACTGATATCAAGGCTATTGCAATCAATGATTCAATGCTTAATATTATCCTTCAGGAAGACAGCGGTTTCATGGACAAGATACGAATTGTCAAGACCTATAAGTACACTAAGCAGGTCGAGGTAATCAAGTCCAATGTCAATGTAAAGAAAGACCCATTCGTCATCTATGTATCTGGTATATCCAGTGCAGATGGTGCGGATTCAGCTCTTGCAAGCTATGCACTTAGTGATGTTAATATCCTTGCGGTTGTTAATCCTGAGACGAGACAGATTATGCTTGTTACTACACCTAGGGATTCTTATATCAAGATTACGAACAACAATGGCTATACAGGATTTGATAAGCTCACACATGCTGGTATATACGGAATTGAACAGTCTATAGATGCATTACAGAACCTATATGGTATCGACATAGATTACTATGTTAAGATTAATTTCACCGGCGCTATGAATGTCGTAGATGCTCTCGGCGGAATAACTATTAATTCAGAGATAGAATTTACTAATGGTGATGAAGCCGCTCCTGTAGCATATCATTTCGTTGTCGGACCTAATGAATGCGATGGTGAGAAGACTATCGCATTTACAAGAGAGCGAATGGCATTTGCCAACGGAGATTTCCAGCGAGGACGTAATCAGGCTGCCGCTATCTCAGCTATCATTGACAAAGCGACATCACCTGCAATACTTACAAAGTATTCTGCTGTATTAGATGCTGTAAGCGATTCATTCCTTACTAACATTCCTAACAGCGCAATCACTGACCTCGTTAAATCACAGCTCAGCGATTCAACACCTTGGAATATCCAGATGTTCAGTATCAGTGGCACAACAGGCACACGTTATCTTCAGGTTACTAACCTCTATAACGCCTCAATCGTCAATCCAAGCTATGATGATGTCAACATCGCTATCAAGCTTATGAGCAGAGTTATGAATGATGAGATATTCGACATGAATGAATATGTTGAAGAATTAAGAGCTGAAAATAATCAGCATTAAATTAATTAAAATACAAATGATGTTGGGGTCATAAGGTATTTTGACCCCTTTGATACCAGATTGCTACGTGCTTTGCACTCTCACAATCCACCAAAAAGCTTCCTGTGCGTGCTGGCAATTACTACTGCCATCACACAGGAAGCTTTTTATATAACTACTTCACCTTCTCAGAACCCTCAATCGCCTCAATTATGTTATTCTCAATCTTTGATGAGATTTCACACAGTGTATTAAGCTCCTCCTCTGTAATTCCCTTGCAGAACACATCATCTGTCATATTGAATATCTCGATAGCCTTATCTGCCATCTTCTCGCCATCTGGTGTCAGCGATATGTTCCATGAGCGCCTGCTCTCAGGGTTGCTCTCTCTTTTGATAAGCCCTGCCTGTTCAAGCCTGTCAAGAGTTCTTGACATAGTAGCCACATCAAGAATACATATATCAGCAAGCTCCTTCTGCGTCATAACTCCCCTTTCACGCAGTTCCTTTAATATTCGTGGCTGTCCCTGACCTACGGTAAGACCTATATCCATTATATATGGTCTTACAAGCCTGCGTCTTAATAGTTCAACCCTGAAAAAAGCATTTCTTACATCCTCACGTTCCATAATTAATCCCCTTCTTATTGCAATTCAAACTGACCTGTATAGAGCTGGTAATACCTGCCCTTCATGTCAAGCAGCTCCTCATGGCTTCCACGCTCTATTATATTGCCCTTCTCAAGCACCATGATAGCCTTGGAATTCCTTACTGTTGAAAGTCTGTGTGCAATTACGAATACTGTCCTGTTCTCCATAATGGCATCCATTCCCTTCTCAATAAGCCTCTCCGTTCTTGTATCTACTGAGCTTGTAGCCTCATCAAGAATAAGAACCGGTGGCTTGGCAACTGCCGCTCTCGCTATAGCAAGAAGCTGTCTCTGTCCCTGCGAAAGATTGCTTCCATCGCCATATAACATAGTGTCATATCCATCTGGTAACATTCGTATAAATGTATCCGCATTCGCTATCACAGCGGCTTCACGAATCTGCTCATCTGTCGCCGACAGATTGCCATATCTGATATTATCCGCTATCGTTCCAGTAAACAGATGCGTATCCTGAATAACCATAGCCATAGACCTTCTTAGGTCATCCTTTTTAATATCTGTGATATTAATTCCGTCATATGTAATTGTTCCCGATTGAATCTCGTAAAATCTGTTAATCAGATTGACAATAGTAGTCTTTCCTACGCCAGTTGAACCTACAAATGCTATCTTCTGTCCCGGTTTTGCATACAATGACACTTTATTCAGGACATTTTTCTCAGGTGTGTATCCAAAATCAACATCATTGAATCTCACATCACCTTTAAGCTCAACATAATTAAAGCCTCCGTCAACAGGAACCTTCCATGCATATATTCCAGTATTCTCACTGCACTCACTAAAGCTTCCGTCTGCATTTTTACTCACATTACAAAGTGTTACACGTCCCTCATCAATCTCTGGCTCTTCATCCATCATCTCAAATATACGCTCAGCACCTGACAGTGCAGATAACAGGAAATTAATCTGCTGTGTGAACTGGTTAAGCGGCATTGCGCTCTGTCTTACATACACAAGGTAAGCTGACAGGCTTCCTAAGTCAAACAGCCCCTTAACAGTCATTATTCCACCTACACACGCTGACACTGCATAATTAAAGTATGACAGACTTACAATTGTTGGAATCATTCTGCCGGCATAGGCAAGAGCATCCGTTGACTCCCTGCGGTAATTCTCATTTAACTCACAGAACTGTTCATAGTTAACCTTTTCATGGTTGAAAACCTTGCATACCTTCTGACCTTCTGTCATCTCCTGCACAAAGCCATTAATCCTGCCAAGCTCTGCCTGCTGTCTCGTAAAATATTTCTTGCTTCTCTTAGTATTCATCTTGATAAATATAAACATGAGAATAAGGAACACTATAACAATAAGTGACAGCTTCACACTCAGCACCATCATCATTACAACTGTTCCGACAAGTGTTATGAAGCTCTGTATTATCATTGCAAAGCTGTTATTCATGGCTTCCTGCAAAGTATCGACATCATTCGTAAAGCGGCTCATAAGCTCGCCATGTGTATTAGTATCAAAATATTTCAATGGAAGCTTCTGGGCATGCTCGAACAAGTCACTTCGTATCTCTTTGACAACCTTCTGTGATGTCTTGACCATAAGCCTGTTGTACAGAAGTGTCGCTGTCGCACCACACGCATACATAACCGCCATCGCCATAACCGCCTTCACAAGCCCAGCCATATCTCCCGGCATAATGAATCTGTTAATCACTGGCTTTAAAAGGTATGTTCCTGTTATTCCAGCCATCGCACTTATAAATACAAGCACAGCAACCAAAGCAAATGCCCATTTGTGATGCCCCAGATATGTCATAAGATGTCTGACAGTCTTTTTCGCATCTTTAGGTCTTTTATATCCAACATATTTTGCCATTACAAATCAGCTCCTTCCTTCTGTGATTCATATATCTCCTGATATATCTTATTGCCAGCAAGAAGGCTCTCATGTGTGCCTATCGCATTAATCTTACCATTGTCAAGAATTATAATCTGGTCAGCATGTCTTACTGACGATATTCTCTGCGCTATGATTATCTTAGTCATATCTGGCAGCTTTTCGGCAAGTCCCTGTCTTATCTTAGCTTCCGTTGCAGTATCAACTGCACTTGTTGAATCATCAAGAATAAGAATCTTAGGCTTTTTAAGAATTGCCCTGGCTATACATATTCTCTGCTTCTGTCCACCAGATACATTGACACCGCCCTGTCCCATCTCTGTCTCATATCCGTTATCAAGACGGTCTATAAATTCATCGACACACGCTATATGACATGCCTGTTCAATCTCTTCCATTGATGCATTTTCATCACCCCATCTAAGGTTAGATAAAAGCGTACCCGAAAACAATGTATTCTTCTGAAGTACCATAGCAACCGAGTCTCTTAGATGCTCCAGCGTATATTCAGACACTTTTCTTCCATCAATCTTAATTGTTCCACGGCTCGCATCATACAGCCTTGGAATAAGCTGTACAAGCGAGGTCTTTGCAGAACCAGTCTGACCTATAATTCCTACCGTCTGCCCCGGTTCTATATGAAATGTTATATCCTCAAGCACATACTCTTTTGCATCTGGTCTATATTTAAACCACACATGGTCAAATTCAACCTCGCCGCGCTCAACTAATACCCCACTGGCATTGTCGTCTGTCATATCAACCTTTTCATCTATTACTTCCATTATTCTCGCGCCAGATGCAAGAGAACGCGTCATAAGAAGGAATACATTAGACATCATCATAAGAGAATTAAGTATTACAAGGACATAGCTTAAAAAGCTCGTGAGCTGTCCAATCATAAGCTCGCCCTGATTAACCAGATAACCTCCATATAAAAGAAGGCAGATTATTGTACTATACATGACATACTGCATAGCTGGCATGTTAAGCACTGCTGTCTTAAATGCTTTCTCTGACTGGTTCTTTAACTCGCTGTTGACCTCATCAAATCTTGCGATCTCATAATCGCCCCTGACATACGCCTTTACAACTCTTATAGCTGTAAGATTTTCCTGAATTGTCCTGTTAACCATATCAATTGCGTACTGCATTTTTGAGTACAGCGGTCTTATATTAATGATTATCACTATAAGAAGACACGCAAGTACTGGCAGTGCCACAAGGAACACTAATGCAAGTCTGGCATTAATAGAAAACACAATTGACGTTGCCGCAATAAGCATAACTGGACTTCTTCCAAAAGGTCTCATGCCACTTGATATGGCATTCTGTATATTCGTTATATCACTTGTAAGCCTTGTCACAAGTGATGAAGTCCTGAAATGGTCCATATTCATAAATGAATATGACTGCAATTTGCTGTACTGGGTCTCCCTCAGATTAGCTCCAAGTCCCTGACCTGCTAACGCTGAAAATCTTGCACTTCCGATTCCGAATATCAGCGCAAGCACAGCACATAAAGCCATCAACAGCCCTCTCTTGATAATATACGTCTCATCGCCCTGTGCGACACCGACATCAATAAGGTCTGACATTATCATAGGCACAAGAAGTTCCAGAACAACTTCTATTCCTATACACAAGAGTGCCAGATACGCATATTTCCTGTACTGCTTCATATAAGAAAAGATTCTTCGTAACATCTATGCTCCTCCGTTATAATTTAGAATTTTATATTCCATATGCCCTATATACAGCCATATACAGGATATAACAGCCTGATATGCCAATACAATAGTTGCATATGCAATTATTGTATATCTCATATTTTAAAAGTCAAGCATGTTATTGTAATTTAGAATAATTTTTTAGTCAACGATGTATCTGGCATTATCATTTAATTGTTAATTGGTTATTTTTATATAGCCAGCTTTATTGTAGAGTATCATCAACACGTGTGAATACAACATGAATGGAGATTAAATATATGTCATCAAGATATGAATTAAACAAAGAACTTGCACAGATGTTAAAGGGTGGTGTCATCATGGATGTAACAACACCAGAACAGGCTAAGATTGCAGAAGCTGCTGGAGCATGCGCTGTAATGGCACTTGAGAGAATCCCAGCCGACATAAGAGCTGCCGGTGGTGTATCACGTATGAGTGACCCTAAGATGATTAAGGGAATTCAGGATGCTGTAACTATTCCAGTTATGGCAAAATGCAGAATCGGACATTTTGCAGAGGCACAGATTCTTGAAGCTATAGAGATAGACTACATTGACGAGAGCGAAGTTCTTTCTCCTGCTGATGATGTATACCATATCGACAAGCATCAGTTCAAAGTTCCATTTGTATGTGGAGCCAAGGACCTTGGCGAAGCTTTAAGACGTATCGCTGAGGGTGCTTCAATGATACGTACTAAGGGTGAACCGGGAACTGGTGATGTTGTTCAGGCTGTTCGTCATATGCGTGCGATGAACTCTGAAATCAGACGTGTACAGAATTTAAGGGAAGATGAACTCTTTGAGGCAGCCAAGCAGCTTCAGGTTCCATACGACTTACTCAGGTATGTCCATGATAATGGCAGACTTCCAGTTGTCAACTTTGCAGCCGGCGGTGTAGCAACACCTGCTGATGCAGCCCTTATGATGCAGCTTGGCGCAGAAGGCGTATTCGTAGGTTCTGGTATATTCAAGTCTGGTAATCCTGCAAAACGTGCTGCTGCCATTGTTCAGGCTGTAACTAACTACAATGATGCCAAACTCCTTGCTGAGTTATCAGCAGACCTCGGAGAGGCTATGGTAGGAATTAATGAAAATGAGATAGCACTTCTTATGGCTGAGAGGGGGAAATAGAACATGGCTGTTGGCATTCTGGCTCTTCAGGGAGCATTTGCAGAGCATGCCGCCATGCTTGACAGATTAGGCGTAGAACATTTCGAGATAAGAAAAGCTTCTGACCTTGACAATCCAATGGATCACCTTATTCTGCCCGGCGGCGAGAGCACTGTAATGAACAAATTGCTGCATGCACTTAATCTATATCAGCCATTGAAGGAACGGATTGAATCAGGCATGCCTGTATTCGGAACATGCGCTGGCATGATTCTGCTTGCCAAAAATGTGGAAGATGGAAATCCATGTTTTGCAACTATGGACATAGATGTGCAGCGTAACGCCTATGGAAGACAGCTTGGAAGCTTTCACACAGAGTCCTGTATGGATAACATCGGCGACATCCCCATGACTTTCATACGTGCGCCGTATGCAAAATCAGTCGGAGATGATGCCGAAGTCCTTGCAACTGTCGATGGACGCATCGTTGCAGCCAGACAGAAAAACCAGCTTGTCACAGCATTTCATCCGGAACTAGATGACAATACTGCTGTGCATGAGTATTTTCTTAATATGTAAAGAGCCACCTAAAAATAAGCTGAAAAACCACAAATAATAGAATGTGGTTTTTCAGCTTATTATAAATCTATATCAGATATAGTCTGACACATATGGAACTTCATGAAATAAAATATCATCAAGCCTGTCAATCGCAGCTCTTGTACCCTCAATCTTTCCCATATTCATAAGCTTCTCTGCTGTTTTATAGCCCATTAGAAGTGTTGTCAGCGTTCCTATTGTCATCTTAAGTGAATACTGTGGTTTTTCATCTGTAATAGAACATTTGCCTCTGTTAAAAGAAACCACAAATTTGCCGTTATTCCAGTCTAAAAGTTCATCTGTTATATCGAATTCAAATATCGCTGCCGGCTCATCCGGGTCACACACATATTTAGATATGAACTGCTCTATATCAATTATTCTTCCCATCGCATATGGCTTGATTGTCTCCTTGATATCGCTGTCATCAAGTTCAAATGCTATAGGCTCGCTGTAGTAATTGTTGCCGCGCACCTCATCAATCATCGAATCATGTGCATGGATGTACTCCCACAAGCCAAGCTGTGCCTCACGGTTAAGATAAATCATCTCTTTGATATGCATGATATCAGAGCTTATCAGGTAAACCATATATCCACATGGCACGTCATTGGCAGAGTAATAGATGGCAACCATAGTGTCATCCTCATCCCATCTGAAATACTCTTCCCACGCGAGATTATTGCGGTAAAGGCATCCGTGTGTCCTGTCGGCAAATCTTGAATGAAGCTCCTTGAACTGCTTGTCATCCCACGATACTCTGCGCACATATCCAGGCTCGCTTATCTTCTGTGGAATCTGTCTGTCCTTGATAACATATGTCATCTTGTTAGATATAATCTCCCAGCCAAGTCTTCGATACAGTGGAATTGAATACGGATACAGAAGCGCGAAAGGCTTGTTATTCTCCTTCATTCTTGTAAGGCTGTGTTTCATAAGATTTTTCATAATTCCATGCCCTGTATACTCAGGATACGTACATACACTTGTGACAAATCCTACATTAAATCTCTGTCCATATACATTCATATCAAGCGGATATACCGCAAACTGCGCTACAAGCGTATCATCATCAAAACAGCCAAGGACATCTGCTCTCTCAAGCACCGGGAACTTTGACTGTGTAATCTCGTCATCCTTCCAGCCTGTCTCTGCAAGTTCCTGCTCTGTCACCTGAAATGCGTATCTAAGAAGCGCATTATACTGGTCTGCATCCTCAATTGTAAGTACTCTTGTCGTAAAATTATTCCTGTCTTTAGTCATACTAACCAATCCCTTACATGTTAATAGTTACATTTATCTGCGTGAACCCATTCCACAACCCATTCCCTGGTCTGCTTCATCTGGAATCTCTGATATATATCTTGCGTTAAATTCTTCATTAATCTGTGCTATCTCTTTAGTTCCATCAATGTACTCACGGAAAAATTCCATAAGGTCAATTCCACTGTTCTCACAGCCTTCAACCTCTTCCCACTCCTTGATAAGCTGGATTCTCTCTGATTTAGTTGTATCTTTAATCAATGTACTCTTCATAATCCTTGTATAAGCCCCGTGTTATTTATCAATTCTTAATATGCAAAATCTGCATTTTATATATTATTATACCAACTTAAAATATTAAAAGCAACGTGTATATATATGACATGAATTATATTCCTGAAACACAATATTTAATTGGCTGTATTGTCTTAGATAGTATTTTACATTATAATATATAAGTTATGCATTATATATGCAAATAGATATATAGAATCAAATATTACAGGAAAGAGAGTGAAATATATGCAGGATAAGACACAACAGATTTTCAGAGATGCGCCGGTTCCAAAGGCTGTACTTACCAATGTAATACCTTCTATAATAAGTATGCTTATGGTTCTTGTGTATAATCTCGCGGACACATTTTTTATAGGACAGACTAAGGACCCACTCATGGTTGCCGCTGTATCTATTGCCACACCAGCATTTATTATATTCATGGCTGTAGGTATGTTATTTGGTATCGGTGGAACATCTATGATAAGCAGAATGTTAGGAGAGGGAAAACGTGATATGGCAAAGCACATATCTGCGTTCTGTTTCTGGACTGGAGCTTCGATAGGCGTTATCGCCATGATTCTTATGATGATATTCGCCTCTCCGATATGCCGTATGATTGGTGCAAGTGATGCAACTATAGGCTATGCCTCACAGTACCTTTCAATCGTTGCTATAGGAATTCCTTTTCTTATTGTCAGCAATTCGTTCAGTAATATAATCCGTTCAGAGGGACATGCTACAATCGCCATGACTGGTATGATTATTGGTAACCTTATCAACATCGTATTTGACCCGGTTATGATTCTTTTCTTTGGATGGAATGTCGCAGGTGCCGCTATCGCAACTGTACTTGGCAATATCTTTTCGGCTGTATTCTACATAATCCACCTCAATTCCAAGAGGTCGCTTTTATCAATCAACCCAAAAGACTACTCTGCCAAGAAGCCTATCTCTACTGGTGTTCTTGCGATTGGTATTCCAGCATCACTCAACAGTATTCTTATGAGTGTATCTAACATATTAATCAACTCACTCATGGCAAAACATGGCGACTTACAGCTTGCCGGTCTCGGTGTTGCCATGAAGGTTAACATGATTGCAGTTATGCTCCTTATCGGTGTCGGAACTGGTATCCAGCCACTTCTTGGCTACTGCTTCGGTGCCGGCAATAGCAAGCGTTACCGCTCTGTGCTTAAATTTTCGCTGTGTTTCGCAGTTTGTTTAAGTGTCATAATGACGCTTATATGCTACCTCGGTGCCGCCCCACTCGCCAAAGCATTCCTTGATGATGAGGAAGCCTTCGGCTATGCATTTGCATTCTCAAGAATATACATCATGTCAGGTCCAGTCCTTGGAATCCTGTTCGTATTCATGAATGCAATCCAGTCAATGGGTGCCGCCATTCCATCGCTTATACTTTCAGTCAGCCGACAGGGAATCATATACTTCCCTATCCTTATAACTATAAGCATTGTAAATAACACACCAACTAACCTGGCCATGACACAGCCTATAACCGACTATATCGCAGCAGCACTGTCTATCGTGCTGTTCCTTGTCGCCTACCGCAAATATTTTGTAGCCAAACCAGGTCACGAAACAGTGTAACAATATAAAACGCAAAAACAAAAAACTCCCAGCCTGTGGGCATGTACTGCCACTGGCTGGGAGTTTTTTCGTCGTGTTATTCAACACTTATTCCCTGTTTTACTACAAAATCCCCGATTTTCTTATCCATTCCAAGAATATGGTTTGAAAGCCAGCTTACGAGGAACTGGATAAGTTCAAGAAGGTACTCCTGCTGGTTATCATCCATGTTATCAAGGTCTTTGAAGTCAATCTCTACAAGACGTTCAACGAATGCGGCATGAGCACGCTTCTGGGCTTCTAAACCTGGATAACCAATCTTTTCCATAAGAACCTCTTCATCCTTAAAATGGAACTCTGTATATTCTCTCAACTGGTCGAGAAGATTCATTATATGGTCGTACTTGTCAGCAAGAAATTGTGAGTCGATAACGTCCTTTGTCTCTGCGATTATCTCGAAAAGTCTGCGGTGCTCGTCATCAACCATCTCAATTCCTGTCTTATACTTGTCAGTGAATGCAAACATGTCATTCTTTTCCTTTGTCACTGGAGGCATCTTGCCAATCATCATATCACTGCTTAAAATGTGGTGATAAAGCCACTTTACAAGGAAACCAAGGAACTCACCGAATGATTTCTTGGCTGCTTCTGGAGATGACTCATCAAGGCTGAACTCGTTAACCCTGGCTGTGAATGTGGCATGCTCCTTCTTCTGTAATGGAAGCTCTGGGTCATTGATACTTTCCATATATGCTTCCTCATGCGCAAAATGTGTAGCTGCATACTCTTTAAGGTTGGCAATCAGACTTTTAGACACACCTGTGATATCATCAAGCTTGTTATTCATATCAACAGCTTCATTAATCATCTGAAACAGCTTGCTGTGTTCGTCATCTATCTCTTTAATGTTAATCATACAATCCTTTGTAAATTCGTACATACATAATCCTCATTTCTATATTAATTAAGTAGGTTATAGTCATATTAACTAACTTTAAAACTGATAATACATCTATTTTGTTAAATTGTAAACACTCTCATAACTTGAAAAATCCATATCATTTAATTATAATTACAATGAATATTATAATTTTTCCATTTACAGAGGATACATATGAAAATAGAAAAACCTTTACGCATTAAAATCATAGCAATTATTTTATTTATAATATCTTTTCTTATATTAAATGGCATCCTTCACATTATGATAGCTGAACACATTAAGGAGCAACAGCTAAAGGCCGGATACACAGCCCAGTCTACTGTCGCCAGAATTGAGTCACAGTTCAATGGTTATCTTGAAAAGTCATCAATACTTAAGCAGATTATCGAAGCTGATTACACTATTGATGATGAAGCATTTTCTGTGCTCGCAGGCTTTATCCGTGACAACTCAGATGTAATCGAGACTGTAGAACTTGCCAGGAATGGTATTGTATCAAAAGTATATCCATATGTAGGTAATGAGAATGCTTTTGGTCTTAATCTGCTTGAACATCCTGAAAGAATTAAATATACAACACGCGCCAAAGAGAGTGGACAATACACAATTGTAGGTCCATTTGAACTTGTCCAGGGCGGAATGGGTGCTTTGCTCATAGACCCTATCTATATGGATGGCATAACAGATGATGAATATTTCTGGGGATTCTCAGTTCTTGTTATTAACTGGGATAATTTCATTAAAAGCCTGGGGCTTAACCAGCTTAAAGATTCCGCTTACCACTACCGGATATGGAAAAATGACCTGACTACTTCTAAACAGATATACATAGCACATTGTGATGAAACCGATTTTAAAGGAGCACTTGAGGTTACATGTGCCGTTCCTAATGATGAATGGTTCTTTGATATAGTTCCAATTAACGGATGGCATTCAAAAATACAGCTCGCATTTGCAGAACTATTTTGTCTGTGTATTGCAATACTGCTTGCCACAACATATGGATTGTCAGCTATGCAGCGGTACAAGCAGGCTATATATACCGATAAAATCCAGCAGATAGCAGATGAAGCCAAAGCTGCCAGTAAGGCAAAGACAGGCTTTCTATCAAGAATGAGTCACGATATACGAACCCCTCTTAACGGAATCATCGGACTTCTCCATATCGATGAAACACATCCGGATGACACAGAGCTTATCACAAGCAACCGTAAGAAGATGCTCGTGGCCGCCAATCATCTGCTTTCACTTATCAATGATGTATTACAGATGAGTAAGCTTGAAGATGGCGAAGTTGTATTGTCTCATGAAGTGGTAAGCATCAATGATATTATGAAGGATATAGACACGATTGTTGAGCAGAGGGCGGCTAATGCTGGAATAACAATGGAGTACACTGCGGATGACAATATGGCAGATGTGCCTTATGTGTATGGAAGTCCACTTCATATAAGACAGTTGTTCTTAAACATATATAGTAATTGTATCAAGTATAACAAGATTGGCGGAAGAGTCCACACAAGAGTAAGCTGTACGGTCAGTGATGATGGCAGAGCAGCATATGAGTGGGTTATATCTGATACAGGAATAGGCATGAGCCAGGACTTCGTTGACCATATATTTGAGCCATTCACACAGGAGAGTGTAGATGCCAGAAGTGTGTATAATGGAACCGGACTTGGCATGGCGATAGTCAAGAATCTTGTTGAGACAATGGGAGGCCATATTGAGGTTTCCAGTACACAGGGTGTTGGAACGACATTTGTTATTAAAATACCATTTGAGATAGCAGACACAGCACCAGAAGTGCAGTCAGAGTCGGAAAATTTGAAAGAATCGGACATCAAAGGACTTAAATTGCTTTTGGTTGAGGATAACGGACTTAATGCTGAGATTGCCAAAACCCTTCTTTATGATGAGGGAGCAGAGGTTACAGTTGTCGGCGATGGAAAACAGGCAGTTGACATATTCAGCAGTAATGAGCCAGGAACATTTGATGCGATACTGATGGATGTAATGATGCCGGTTATGAATGGTCTTGAAGCAACAAAGGCAATACGTGCGATGGATAGAGAGGATGCTAAGACAATTCCTATTATTGCAATGACTGCCAATGCATTTGCAGAAGATGCAAGAAAGTGCATGGCAGCAGGAATGAATGCACATCTTCCTAAACCATTACAGATGGAAAAGGTAATAGCAACAATAGCAAAGTTCTGTAACGAATAATGGAGGCATATGGACTGATGGGTACAGATGGAATAAAAGATACTGATAGTAAAACACAGATTATAGCAGTGACGGGCAAAGGCGGTGTCGGTAAGACTTCTCTTGCCGGAGTTATGGTTAAGCTTCTTGTGGAAGCATATCCGGATAAGAGAATACTTGCGATAGATGCTGACCCTGCGGTTGGCTTATCGACAGTGCTTAATGTGGATGTTGACATGACAATTGATGATATAAGAAAAAGAGTTATAGGCAATGTTGAGAATGGAGACACCAAATCGGCAGTGGAGCTTCTTTCAGAGGCAAAATATGATATATATGATGCAATAGTTGAGAAGGACGGATATGCATTTATTGCAATTGGAAGACCTGAATCGGCTGGATGTTACTGCCGTATCAATTCATACCTCAAAGAAGTCATAACAATGCTTTCTGACCAGTTTGATTATGTCGTGATTGATGGCGAGGCAGGAATCGAGCAGGTTAACAGAAGAGTCATGGAGAAGGTGACACATCTTCTCCTTGTGACAGATGCGAGCAAGAAGGGCTGTCAGGTTGTGGGAACAATCAAGAAGGTTGCTGATGAGCTTGTAATGTACGAAAAGACAGGTGTCATAATCAACAGGGTTCCAGATAAAAATGTTGTTAAGCATATGGATTTGGGCGGACTTGATGTGTTATCCGTCATAGAATCAGACAGCAGGCTTGCGCAGTGCGATATCATGGGTGGCAATGTATTTGAGCTTCCAGATGATTCCCTTATAGTGGAGGGCGCAAGAGAGGCACTTAAAAATATAGGAATTATTGAATAAATCGGACATAAGAAACGAGGGCAATGTGAAAGATTTAAAACATATATATTACTTGGAAAAACAATTAGAGGATGTCAATAACGAGCTTGTAAGAGAGGCTAAAGCGGCGGGAAACAAGGCTGTAGGTGCGGTCTGTTTCCAGATACCGGAGCCTCTGATTAATCTGCCAGGATGCTTTTCAGTGAGACTGCGTGCGCCAAGGTCTGGTTCTATAGAGATGGGTACATATTATATGAGCAGTATGTTATGCGAGGGATGCAGGGCGATTCTGGAGAGAGCGATTGAGGGCGGATTTGAATTTCTTGACTGCATAATTGCACCGGATGCATGTGCACAGATGAACAGATGTGTTGAGAATATCGAGAGACAGAAGCTGTGCAGTGGCGAGAAGTTTTTCGTGTCATACTCAGATGTTCCTATGAAAAATGATGAATCAGCATTAAAGCATTATGTTAAGCAGATGAGACTTCATGTGCTTGAACCATTACATAATGTGTATGGAATAGATGTATCGGATGAGGCTTTAAGGGAAAGTGTAAGATTACAGAATAAGATAAGCAGCCTGATAAGACGTATTGGCGATTACAGAAAAGAAGATAATCCAAGGATAACAGGATATGAATTTGCGGTCCTTTGTACTGCGACATACTGCTGCCCTAAGGAATCGCTTGTCGCAATTCTGGAGGAGACTCTTGAGGAGCTTAAAACCCGTGAGCCTGATAAGAAAAATAATTACAGGGCAAGAGTTGTCATGGTGGGTTCAGAGATAGATGATCCATCATTTATAAAGCTGGTAGAGGAAGCTGGGGCACTTGTCGTAGCAGACAGATTCTGTTTCGGTTCACTTCCGGGAAGAGATGAGATTGTGCTTAATGATGAGGAGGACGTGCTTACACAGATATGCAGAACTTATATGCAGTGGGGCAAATGTCCCAGATTCATGAACACAGATAAGATTATAGAACGCCAGACTTATGTTGATGAGATTGCAAAAGAGTATAAGGCGGACGGACTTATATATCAGCAGATTAAGTTCTGTGATTACTGGGGATATGAGAGAGCTTCTGCATTTCATGTTATGCGTGGCGAGTATGGATATCCGGTACTCTCAATTGACAGACCTTATTCGGTCGGAAGTTCAGGACAGATAAGAACCAGAGTGCAGGCATTCGTCGAGAGCATGGAGATTAAGAAGATTAATAAGAACATATAGCTGTAGTGCAGCCGTGTGGCAGGAATATGCCGGCTTAATGCAATGCACGAAGGATTAGTTTAATCAGGAGGAATAATATGTCGTGGAAGCTTGGAAGCGAGCCGCTTGGTTCATTCTATACAGGTAAGAAGCCAAAACGCCGCCGTGAGTGGAGAGGCTTTAAAGATACATGGTATGACTATACAAGATGGCTTACATATTGGAAGACATTAATAACATTCATAATAAAGCCTAATAATATGAAAGGCTTTTTCAGATACCGCTGGATGATTAATTATCTGGCACTGCCTGACTTTATGGACAGGCACACTGAGGGAATGAGGGGATTGCAGTTGCGCATGGCTCATCAGGCTCTCGGACTTATCGTTACGGATATATGCGGAATGCTTGGACAGATATTCAAGGCTGACCCAGCGATTGGCAATGATACCAGGCTTAATAAGAAAATCGTGTTATTCGATGAAAATATGATGAGTACGCTTATGGGAGGATTTCCTAATCTTATATGGCTGTCAGTTGAGGTCCCAGCCGTGTATACAAGCTCAATGATGTCTCAGGATGGTGTAAGCTACTATGTTGATGCGGCGCATGAGTATGGAATACCATCAAATGTATGTCCGATGCCGGCAGCAGAGCTTGGCGTTGCACTTGCGGATGATTTTCCGCTTATCGGATGCTGTGCTGTGCAGTGTAATACAACATGTGACGGAAGCCTTATGGGTAACGGAATTGAGGCGAGGTCATTCAAGATACCGACATTTCAGCTTGCTGTGCCTATAAGACACAGACAGGAGAGCGTTCAGGAGTATGCGGCAGAGGAAGTTATGAATGCGATTCATTTCATAGAGGAGCAGACTGGCGAGAAGTTTGACTGGGATGCATTCTTTAGCAGTATGAAGCGTTTTAATGCAGAGACTAACGAATTCCTTGAGTGGATGGATATATCAAAATCTGATTATCCACAGGTTATGGGTGTTACGCTCGCTCTGTACAGGTATGGTGTGTATCAGGCTGCCGGTGGACGTAACCAGGCATTCCTTGATATGGATAAGAAGCTTACACGCATGGCTTTGGAGGGTTACAATAAGAAAGCGATGGCGGCAAGGGAATACCGTCACCGTGCTATGACATGGGGCGTCCAGGCGGCATATTATACAGCTCTTCCTATATGGCTGCTAAACTGCTGGGGAGTTGTCACTATAGCAGATATGCTTAGTATGGTTTCAACAGAGATGGTAAACACAGAGGATAAGCATCAGGCAATGTTAGACCTTGCGTATCTGTATGAGAACATGATTATGAGAAACCGCTCCAATGGTGGATATGAGACAGGTGTCGAGGCATTGTGGAGATACTGCGATATGTTCAACATAGATATTGTAATTATGTATGTCCACATGGGATGTAAGTCAATGTCTGGTTATCATGGATTGTTTGAGGAGGAAGCCAGAAAGCATGGAATCCATCTTATATGGGTAACACATAATCTGATGTGTCCTGATGATGGCAGCAGACGTGACATGAGAACTGAGATTAACAGATATATGAGAACGGTATTTGGTGAAGAACCACTTGACCCATCATTAGAAGATTTTGACGATTCTAAGAACTGGTAGACGATAAGGAGATTTGATTATGGCAATGTATTTTGGCGGTTGTGATGCAGGAAGTACATATACAAAATGTGTTATTATAGATGAGACAGGTAAGATTGTGGCATCTGTTACGAAAAGAAGCAGGATTAATCCGGTGCTTAGTGCACAGGATGCGTTGGATGATGCAGTTGCACAGGTTCAGGGACTTAATTCGGCTAAAGACCTGAAATATCTCATAGGAACAGGCTATGGACGTAATAAGGTTCCATTTGCGGATGAGAATATATCAGAGATCAGTTGTCATGCAATGGGTGTACATGTGACAGCACCAGAGGTTAAGGCGGTTATAG
>OIYR01000517.1_pt1 | contig 21325 bp, 18 predicted proteins | sample 1588221 | NCBI WGS metagenome assembly OIYR01 (sample SAMN03283292) | human gut metagenome | biome: human-associated habitat; material: feces | host: Homo sapiens | place: Peru | collected 2012
TATCAACTTGGATACATTGAGACATTATCACATTGGAATCAGAAATTATTCTCTCCACTTCTATAAAATTCTTGACAGTCCAACATTTTGTGATACATTATTTAGAGTATGAAATAAAAAAGGAGGAATACAAGATGGCTGAAAATAAGCTTGAAAACTCACTAAAAATCGCCATTGGTCAGTCTGTTAATAAGTGCTTTGAAGCAGTAGATATCACCCCTGAAAATATCATGATTGAGATTCCTAAGGATTCTACTCATGGTGATTATTCTACGAACATTGCGATGCAGCTGACAAGAACACTCCATAAGAATCCTCGTGAAATTGCGACAGCCATTGTTGATTCACTTGATCAGGAAGCAGCACATGTAGAAAAAGTAGAAATTGCTGGGCCTGGTTTCATTAACTTCTTTATGAAAAATGATGCGCTTACTTCAGTAATTGCTGAAGTACTTTCAGAAAAGGACAATTATGGACAGACTCACTTCGGTGAAGGAAAGAAATATAACGTAGAATTCGTTTCTGCAAACCCTACAGGAGACTTACACTTAGGTCATGCAAAGGGTGCTGCAGTAGGTGATTCTATTTGCCGTATCATGACTAAAGCAGGTTATGATGTAACAAGAGAATATTATATTAATGATGCCGGTAAGCAGATCACTAACCTTGCATTATCTCTCTACAGCCGTTATCTTGCATTATTTGATATTGAACGTCCAATTCCTGAAGATGGATATATGGGACAGGATGTCATTGATATTGCAAAGAGTATCAAGGAAAAAGAAGGAGATGCTTTAACTCAGTTAACTGAAGAAGAAGCCATTGCTTATTTCCGTAAGGTGGGTACTGAACATGAATTACAGAAGATTAAAGATATCTTAAAGGAATTCCGTGTATCATTTGATGTATGGTTCTCTGAAACTTCTTTATATGAAGGTAATAAGATTGAACCTGCAATCAATAAGTTAAAAGAAAAAGGCTATACATATGAACAGGATGGAGCCTTATGGTTTAGAACAACTGACTTCGGTGATGATAAGGACCGTGTTCTTATTAAAACGGATGGAAGCTATACATACTTCACACCAGATATCGCATATCACTTAAGTAAGTTGAATAGAGGTTATGATTACTTAGTTGACTTACTTGGTGCTGACCACCATGGTTATATCAACCGTATGAAAGCAGCTATCCAGGCTTTAGGTTATAATGCCGATCAGTTGAATATCGATATCTTACAGATGGTAAGAATGGTTGAAAACGGTGAAGTTGTTAAGATGAGTAAACGTACTGGTAACGCTGTTACTATTCGTGACCTTATTGATGATATTGGTGTAGATGCAACTCGTTATTTCTTTGTAGCGAAAGCAGCAAACACACCATTTGATTTTGACTTAGGTCTTGCAAAATCACAGTCAAATGAAAACCCTGTATACTATGCACAGTATGCACATGCAAGAATGTGTTCAATCATGAGATCAGCAGCAGAAAAGAATATCGAACCTGCAGATCACTTTGAATTGATTAATAACCCAAAAGAAATTGAATTATTAAAACACATTAATGAATTCAAAAACACAATCAATGATGCAGCTCGTACAAGAGCACCTCATAAGATTGCAAACTATATTCAGAGATTAGCTCAGTTATTCCATTCATTCTATGGTGACTGTCATGTAATCGATGAAGAAAACAAAGAATTATCATCTCAGCGTTTAGCACTTGTAGAAGCAACACGTATTACAATTGCGAACGCATTAAACTTAATTGGTGTCCATGCACCAGAAAAGATGTAGGAGGCTACTATGGATTACAGACAAGAGTCAATGGTTAATATCGCATTTGAAATTCTTACTAAATCAGCAGGAGCAATGAGTTTCTATGATATTTGGAAAGAAGTTGCTGAAAAGAAAGAATTCGATGAAGAACAGAAAGATGATAACGAATCATTATTCTATACAAATATGATCTTAGATGGTCGTATGATCACTGTTGGTGAAAACAAATGGGATCTTAGAACAAGACATAGATTCGAAGAAGTGCATATCGATATGAATGATATCTACAATGAAGATGAATCAGAAGAAAGCACTGAAGAAGAAGACGAAGGCTTAGTTGAAGATAACTATGGTGAAGAATAAGGAGAAATCCTTATTCTTTTTTTTGGGAATTTTTTAAGGAGATGCATTATTGGGTGAGGAGGGATGAAAATGAGATATTTTCTATATTATGGTCTTATTGGAGATTGGATCATATCACAGTTTAAAACAGGTAGTGTGCTCAGAATCCTTATTGCCTTTTGCATCATTGTCCTAGGCGCAATTGTTTGTGATTGGATACTCACTGATTTGAAGAAGAAAGGAGAAAACTTACTCTATATCGGGGCAGTATGTGGATATGTCCTCATATATGGATTAATTCTTTTGGGAGTATCAAGTGTGTTCATTTTTATAATTCTTATGGTGGACGTATTAGGTGATGTACAAAAATATATATTCCCAGAACTGTTAGAAGAAAAAGAAGATCTCAGAGAATTACTATGGGAGGAATTATTATTTTCAGATAAGGTGTTGCGTTGTCTAGATTATGATCATCAGAATCTGTACAAGTATGATTTAGATAGTATGTTTAATGATGATTCGTATACAGTGGAAGAAGCAAAAGAACAAATAAAAAAATGGGATTTCTACCTAGACAATCCAATGGAAGGTAGTGAAAAATGGAAAGAACAGCATCAGGATGATTAAGTTTTTTCTCACTATATCTACGTTAAATCAACATACTTTTTACATGGTTATGCTTCATTTTTGTATTTTATTCTGAACACTAAAAAAAGTTGAGATGAAAGGGTTTACCTTTGCATAAATCCTTGTGAAATAGTTGATTTTAGTTAAGTGCTGGATTATAATACAAATAGAAATTATTTAAGGAGGAATGTCATATTATGGCAGTAAAAGTTGCAATTAATGGATTTGGCCGTATTGGTCGTTTAGCATTCAGACAGATGTTTGATGCAGAAGGTTATGAAGTAGTAGCTATCAACGATTTAACTTCACCTAAAATGTTAGCTTACTTATTAAAGTATGATTCTTCACAGGGTAAATATGCTCATGCTGATACAGTAGAAGCAGGAGAAGATTTCATCAAAGTTAACGGTAAGAAGATCACTATCTATAAAGAACCAGATGCTTCTAAATTACCTTGGGGTGAATTAGACGTAGATGTAGTACTTGAATGTACTGGTGTGTTTACTTCAGTAGAGAAGTGTCAAACTCATATAGATGCTGGTGCTAAACATGTTATTATTAGTGCTCCTGCTAAAGATGAAGCTAAAACAATAGTATATGGAGTTAATGATGATATATTAACTAAAGATGATATAGTAATTAGTGCAGCTAGTTGTACTACTAATTGTCTTGCTCCAGTACTTAAACTTATTGATGATAAGTTTGGTATTAAAAAAGGATTTATGACAACAGTACATGCTATGACTAATGATCAAGAAACACTTGATATTCCACATAAAAAAGGTATTAAAGCTAGACGTGGAAGAGCTGCATCATTAAATATTATTCCAACTAGTACAGGTGCTGCTAGTCAAATAGGAAAAGTAATTCCACATTTAAATGGAAGACTTGATGGATTAGCATTTAGAGTTCCTACTGGAGATGGTTCTGTAATAGATGTTACACTTGAACTAGAAAAAACAGCTACAGTAGAAAAAGTGAATAATTTATTTAAATCTAATCAAAGTGAAACATTAAAATATACAGAAGATCCAATTGTAAGTAGTGATATTATTGGTGAAACAGTTGGAGCTACAGTAGATGGACTTCTTACTAATATGGTAGAAGAAAATGGAAAGCAATTATTAAAAGTAGTAGCTTGGTATGATAATGAAGTAGGTTATACTGCTCAAATGATTAGAACTATGAAATTATTTATGTAATAATTATTAAGAAGTAACGAAAGTTATTTCTTTTTTTGTGTCAAGTAAACATAAAATAGATATCAATTTAAAAAGATATAATATATAATTTATATAAGGAGAAATATATTTATGTGTGGAATAGTAGGTTATAAGGGAAAAAGAAACGTTAAAGAAGTTTTATTAAATGGCCTTGAAACTTTAGAATATAGGGGATATGATTCTGCAGGAATAGCAGTTCTAGATAATAATAAAATAAGAATCGTTAAATCAGTTGGTAAGATAGAAAATTTAAGAGAAAAATCTAAACGTTATGATTTTGATAAAGCTACTTGTGGTATAGCTCATACTAGATGGGCTACTCATGGAAAAGTTTGCGAAGAAAATTGTCATCCTCATAAGGTTGGTAGAGTAGTCTTAATACATAATGGTATTTTTGAAAATTATAAAGAAGTAGAAGAGCTTGTTAAAAATTATGACTTTAAGAGTGAAACTGATACAGAAAGAGTATGTGCTTTAATTGATTCATACTATAATGGAAATAATGAACTTGAAGCAATAGAAAAAGCTATAGAGCATGTTAAAGGTAGTTATGCGTTAGGTATAATGTTTGAAGGAAAAGATGTGCTATACGGAGTTAAGAAGAATGTTCCATTAGTATTAGGTGTAGGCGAAGATGAATATTTCTTATCTAGTGATATATCAGCGTTTTTAGCGTATACTAAGAATTTTGTTTATATTGAGGATGATGAAATTGTTGAAATAAATGATGGCTATAATGTTTATTATAATGGAATAATTATTCCTAAAAATATGGAAGTATCTTCATTTGATATAGAAAGTGCCCAAAAAGATGGATATGATCATTTTATGATGAAAGAAATCGTTGAGCAAAGTGAAGTCGCTGATAAATTATATGCGAAATATATTGTTAATGATTCTGAATTTAGTGATTCAGTAGTTGATTTAAGTAAGTATAAACGCATAGATTTTGTAGCTTGTGGTAGTGCATATCATGCAGCGTTAATTGGTAAGTATTTTATAGATAAATATGCTACTACTAGAGATTTTTATGCAAATGTGTATAATGCTAGTGAATATAGATATACTAATCATTACTTTGATAAAGATGTTCTTGTAGTAGTGTTATCTCAAAGTGGAGAAACTGCTGATACTCTTGCTAGTCTTCGTATGTGTAAGAGTGAGGGAGTAGATACTCTTGCAATAGTAAATGTAATATCATCAACAATAGCTCGTGAGGCAGACATGGTTATGCCTATGCTTGCTGGTCCTGAAATATGTGTTGCCACTACTAAGGGATATTTTAGTCAAAGTTATATATGTAGTTTACTTATATTAAAACTTATGTATAGAAATAGAATTATAGATAAAAAAGAATTAACTAGAATATTTGAAGAATTTAAAAAATTACCTAAGTTCATAAAGAAAGTTATCGAAAAAGATGATTATCTTAAAATAGCTAAATCTATATATAAAGAACAAGATATGTATTATATTGGACGTGGCATAGATATTTATAGTTGTTATGAAGCAAGTTTAAAATTAAAAGAAATATCATATATTCATAGTGAATGTTTTGCAGCTGGGGAGCTTAAACATGGACCAATAGCATTGATATCTAAAGATACTCCTGTAATATCTTTGTTAACAGAGTTTTCAGTTAGCGAAAAGACTATAAGTAATATTATAGAAGCTAAAACTAGAGGTGCTAAAATAATTACTATTAGAAAAGAATCTATTAATATAGATAAAAGTGTTAGTGACTATGATATAGTAGTACCATTAACGAGTGAATTCTGCCAAAACTTAGTGATTATGGTTGCTTGTCAATTACTTGCGTATAATGTAGCTAAACTAAATAAATGTGATATAGATAAACCTAGAAACTTAGCAAAGAGTGTTACTGTTGAGTAGATAAAGTTTGTGTAAAATTTATAAAAAAATATTCTTAGTAATAGAAATATAACTCTTATTATAGTATAATTATAATAGGAGTTTTTATTATGGGATTTAATTTTAAAAAACTTAAAAATAATATTGGATTTTTTATAGTAGCTATTCTATTAATAGTTGGTTTAACTGTATTAAATTATATATCTGAAAGAAAAGTAAATTCTCTAGATAAGGCTGAGCTTACTGATGGAGAAGTTAATATATCAAAACTTGTTATAAATGAGATTATGTCATCTAATAAGGGTGCTTATGCTGATGAAAATGGAAAAATATATGATTATGTAGAAATATATAATGGTAGCGAAAAAGATGTTAATCTTAAAGATTATGGACTTAGTGATGAAGAAAGTAAAGTTAAGTGGGTATTTCCTGAAACTATAATTGGGCCTAAAGAATATATTGTTGTGTTCTTAAGTGGTAATAGAAGTGAAGGATTATATGCTAACTTTAAACTTAAAGCATCAGGTGGAGAAAGAATGGCTTTGTTTAAGCCTAATGGTAAAGTGGTTGATGCAGTAGATACTGTGGCACTTGATGGTAATACAGTTATGGCTCGTGATTTAGATGGAAAATGGGTAGTACAAGCTGAAGCTACTCCTGGATATGCTAATACTAAAGAAGGAAGAAGTGAATTCTTAGCTTCATTAATAAGCGACGAAGAAAAAGTCATAGAAATAAATGAAATACTTGCTAATAATAAAGGAAACTTTAAAAATAAAAATGGTGAATATAGTGGGTATATAGAAGTTAGAAATGTTAGTAAAGATAGAGTTGACCTTGCTAATTATGGACTTTCTAATAGTGAGATTGCTTCATTTAAATGGCAATTTCCAAGTGTAACATTAGATCCAGGAGAGGTAATAGTTGTATATACTTCAGGAAAAAGTTGTAAGACTTGTGAAGAATTAAGTACTGGATTTAAACTTGATAGTAAGAATGGATTTGCAGTACTTACTAATAGTAAGGGTAAAATAGTTGATAAAGTAGAATATAAGAATCTACCTAATGGTATTGGTTATATTAAAGAGGATGGAAAATTCTTACAAAATAATGCAATAAGTCCTGGATATCAAAATAATGTTGATGGAATTAAAGCTTTTCAAAAGAAATATTTAAGTACACCTAAAGATTTAATAATAAGTGAAGTAATGAATAATAATTATTCTTATTTAGAACAAAATGGTGGTAATTATTATGATTGGATAGAACTTTACAATAACAGTGGTAAAACAATTAATCTTAATGATTATTGTTTAACTACTAATGATAATACAATGTGTTCTTATAAACTTCCTAAAGTAGAACTTAAGAGTGGAGAGTATTACATAGTTATGGCATCAGGTGATACTAAACTTTCTAATAGTAAATATCAACATGCATCATTTAAATTAGGAGATACAGAAGCTGTATATTTAACTCATGATGATGAAATAGTTGATTCTATAATGGTTGCTAATGTACCTTTAGGATATTCTATGGGAAGAAATGGTTCATCTATACAATACTTTAGTAATCCAACACCTAGTAGTAAAAATGGAAGTGGTACTGAAGCAGTAAGTTATGTCCCAACTGCTGATATAAAATCTGGAGTATATGATCCTGATAAGGAATATAAAGTAACACTTACAGGAAGTGGAAAAATTTATTACACGTTAGATGGCTCAGAACCAACTACATCTTCTAAAGTATACAGTAGTCCTCTTACTATTAAGAAGACTACTGTTTTAAGAATAATGAGTAAAGAATCTGGTAAATTATCTAGTGAAACTGAAACTTATTCATACATACTTGATAATAGTCATAAAGTATCTGTTATGTCTCTTGTAATGGATCAAAAGAAACTTAGAAAAGTAAATAATAATACTAGTTTGAATAGTAAGGTACAAGAACATGGGTATGTAGAATACTTTGATAAAGATGGTGAAGGTTTTAGTATTAATGTTGGACTTAAGTTATTTGGTGGGTCAACTAGAAGTTATAAAAAGAAAAGTTATGAAATTAAATTTAAAAAGAAATATGGAGATGCTAAACTTAAATATAAAGTGTTTAAGAATGTAGATTCTAGTGTATTTGATTCATTAGTACTTCGTACTGGTAGTCAAGATGAGTTTCAATATGATAAGAGAGCCGTAATTAAAGATGTTGTAGCAACTTCTCTTATGGGTGAATATACTGATGTAGATGTTCAAGATTACGTACCAATTGTTTTATATATAAATGGTGAATACTGGGGAATATACTTTATACGTGAGAAAGTAGATGAAACATTTGTATCAAATCACTATAATGTTAAAGCAACAAAAGATAATACTAGTATCCTTAGAATAGATGGAGAAGTTAAAATAGGTACAGATAAAAATTATAATTCTATGATTAATTTTATAAATAATAATAATCTTAGTAGTAGTAAGAACTATGAGAAAATTAAAGAACAAATTGATGTTCAAAGTTTTATAGATTTCTGGATTGGTGAAATATATACAGCTAATTATGATATATTAAATACTCGTTATTTTAGTAATCCTTTGATAGATAATGGTAAATGGAAATATATATTCTATGACTTAGATTCAGGATTCTTTAGAACAAACAAAGATTCATTTAAAGAATATACTAGTGCTGCTGGTATGGGTTCTTGGAATTTTCCAACTACACTTTTAAGAAACATGATGAAGAATGATGAATTTAAAAAGATATTTGTAGAACGTCTATCATACAACTTAAATAATACTTGGGCATATAAAAATGTTAATAAAAGAATTGACGAAGTAGTCGATACTATAGGAAAAGACGAATTCAAGAGAAATGCGAATAGATGGAATAATTCTTATAGTAATTGGGAAGATTCAATTAGCTCAATGAAAAAATATGCTAAAAGTAGAAATTCATATATAGTTAAATATGCTAAATCATATTTTGGATTATCTGATAGTGAAGTAAAGAAATATTTTGGTGATGTAGAATGAAAGAATATAAATATAGACATGAATTAAAATTTAAAATATCTAATAGTGCTGCAGAAATATTAAAACAAAAATTATCATTAATACTTGGTAAAGATAAAAATGCATATTATAAAGATGGATCATATTTGATTAAGAGTTTATATTTTGATGATAGAGATTCTAGTTCATATTATGAAAAGATGGATGGAGTTCTTTATAGAAAAAAATATAGAATTAGGATGTATAACGATGTTGACTCATTTATAAGACTTGAAAAGAAAATGAAACATAATAATTATACAGCTAAAGAACAAATGTTGATTTCAAAAGATATATATAGTAAAATATTAAATGGTAAAGTAGATGAGATTGATAATCCTGAAGGGTTGCTACTTGAGTTTATTACTAACTATAAAAATAAAGGTCTTGTGCCTAGTATTATAGTTGAGTACCATAGAACTGCTTTTACTTATCCTATAAGTGATGTTAGGATTACATTTGATTCTAATATACAGAGTAGTTTATATAATTATGATTTATTTAATACTAGTTATCCAAGATATAATGTTGATGAACCTGGTAAACAAGTATTAGAAGTAAAATTTAATGAAGTATTACCTTTACATATTGCTTATATTCTTAATGATATACCTGCTTGTAGAGAAGCTGTAAGTAAGTTTGCAATATGTAGAAGTATTAAATAGGAGTTGGAAATGATATTAAGTATATTTAAAAAATCTTTTTTAGAACAATTTACTGGTAGTGTATCTACTGTTGATATGTTACTTTCATTAGTAGTAGCATTCATAATAGGACTATTTATAGTTTATGTATATAGAAAAACATATACTGGGGTAGTGTATTCAAAAGCATTCTCATTATGTATAATTATGCTTGCGATGGTTACTGCGATGATTATTAGAACAATTAATTCTAATATTAGTTTATCTTTAGGTATGGTTGGTGCTTTATCTATCGTTCGTTTTAGAACAGCTGTTAAAGAACCTGTTGATACTGGATTTATGTTTTGGGGAATAGCTGCTGGTATTATGGCCGGAGCTGGTCTTTATGTTCCTGCTTTAGTTGCAACATTAGGTATTGGAGTATTATATTTCCTAAGTTACTTAATGGGATTTAAAACATCTAATAGATATTTACTTGTTATTAAATATAAATCTAGTGCTCATGAATCTGTATTAAAAAAACTTAAAACTATTAAGAAATTTAAAATTAGAAGTAAAGCAATATTTGGTAATGAAGTAGAATTATCATTAGAAGTAGATGTAAAAGAAAATAAAAAAGGTGGTATAGATACTGCACTTGTAGATCAATTTAATGGAATAGATGGAGTAGTAAATGCTAGTTTAATAGCATATCAAAATGATTTTGGAAGTTAGGAGTTTTTATGACTAAAAGAAGACTTAAAATTACACCTGTATTAATGGCACTAAATGTATTAGTGCTAGTTCTTATTATACTATTTTATGTATGTAGAATGGTTAAGTACTATTTACAAGAGAATGGTAATAGAAGTAATGGTGATGATGCCGTTCTTCTAGTTGATACTATTTTAAAGAAACAAAGTTTTGTTGATTTAACTAAAGGTTTAGTTTATGATGAAGAAAGAAATGAATATAGATATTTAGGAGATGTAAGTGATAACTATTTAGAATATTCTGGTATAGTGTATAGAATTATTGGACTTGATCAAGATAAAAATATTAAAGCTATAACTGATAAGAGTGTTACACTTATGTATTCAGGTCTTGAAAAGGGATATGGTAATTCTTATATAAACAAATGGTTAAATTATAATGAAGATGTTAAACTTAGTGGGTTCTATGAAAATAATATTAAAGAATCTGTTAATTATTTAGCAAATACATATTTATGTAAAGACGTTATTGATGATGTTAAAAATATAACATGTGATAAGAATGAAGCAGATAATAAAATAACAATATTATCACTTTATGATTATTATAAAGCTGGTGGTAAAAGTAGTTTCTTAAATAATGGTGAGACATTCTATTTGGCTACAAATAATAAAGATAATCATAATTATTATATTACTAATGATGGAGAAGTTAGTATTAATGAAATGACTAGTAAAGTTTTTGCTGTTAGACCAGTTATTACTATATCATCAGGTACAGTTATGATAAGTGGAAAAGGTACTAAAGATGAGCCATATAGAATACTTGATGTAAATCCTAGTACTTTAGAAGAAGCAACAATAAATACATATGTTAAATTTGGTGATCAAAGATTTAAGATTATACATAATTATGGAGTAGCTACTAAGGTTGCTTTAGATGGTGTTATCCAAATAGATGGAGAAGATGCTAAAGCATATTTTAGTAAAAAGAATAATATATATTCATCTGATAAAAATACAGTTGGTGAATATTTAAATAAAACATATATTAAAGCACTTAATAAAGATATGATGGTTAATGCTTATTGGTTTACTGGTAAACTTAGTTTGGATAATTTAGATTATGAAACTGAAAGAAATAGTAAAGATACTGATTATGTTGGTATGTATACTCTTACAGATATGTTCATAAGCGATTATAATGACATATTAACATTATCACGTGGCATTGAATCAAATCAAATAATTAATATAATAAATAAAGATGGTAATTTCTATGGAGATTTAATTACTAATAAACATAATGTAAGACCAGTATTTTATTTAAATAAAGAATTAAAGATTACTGGTGGAAATGGTACAGTTGATGCACCTTATGAGTTAGGAGTAAGTGATGAAAAAAACTAAGAATAAAGATAAAAAGGGTAAAGTAAGTAAATTTAGTATATTCTTAATAGTAGTAGATTCACTTGCTGTTATATGTTTCTTTGTAGTTTATGGACCTTTTTCATTCTTTAGGGATTGGTTTATAACTACAGCAATGACTACTATGTCTCATAGATATTTCGCTTACACATTGTATAGTGAAGATATGATTAAGGAAACACTTGATAATAATAAAATAATTGAATCAGAGGATCCTACAGATACATCTAAAATAAATTTTAATCCTGATTTTAATAAAGATACTTATGAATCTGTTTATGAAGAGCAAGTTTTAAAAAGAGATGAAGGAAATGATGTGTATAAAGTAGTTGATATTAGTGGAGATAGATGGACTGGTAAGATGGTAGTTATATATGATCCATCTAGATTAAAATTAGTTTTTTCTAAGCATTATGGTAAACGTGGTGAATATTTGTCAACTATGGCTAAAAATAATAATGCTTTAGTTGCTATTAATGCTTCTGGTGTATATCATCCAAATGGACAAAATAGAGTAACTGGTACAACTATATTAGATGGTAAAGTATATGCGACTGGTAAAGCTATTAATAAAGGTGGAGGTCTTATAGGATTCACTAAAGATAATGTATTAATGCTTACTAAAAAGTCTGCTAAAGAAGCGATTCAAGATGGAATGGATAGAGCTGTTGAGTTTGGACCTTTCCTAGTAGTTAATGGAAAAAGTGCTGAATTTAAAGGTAATGGTGGCTGGGGAATAGCTAATAGAAGTGCTATTGGTCAAAGACAAGATGGTATTGTGTTATTACTTGCAATCGATGGAAGAAGTTCTAAATCAGTTGGTATAACAATGCCTGAGTTAGCTGATGTTTTCCAAAAATATAAAGCTTATAATGCTGCTAATTTAGATGGTGGTGGAAGTAGTGCTTTATATGCTATTGTTAATGGTAAAGGTGGACTTATAAATAATCCAGTTGGATATGGATATTCAGGTGAAAGATATTTACCAAATGCTTGGATGGTTTTACCTGAAGAAGGAGATAATATAACAAATTAGGAGGGTATATGGAAATAGAATTTAAAAATCCAACAATATATATTATTGGTGGTAAAGCAAAACATGGAAAAGATACATTTTCAGCTTATTTAAAGAATGTGTATGAAAGTCATGGAAAGAAAGTAATTATTACACAACTAGCTAAGTATATTAAATATTATGCTCGTGAAATGACTGGTTGGGATTTAAGTGAAGAAACTAAACCACGTGAATTTTTACAACAACTTGGCACTGGTGTAATAAGACAGAAACTTAAAAAAGATGATTTATTTATAAATCGTATGATAGATGATATAGAGATATTTAGTTATTTCTATGATGCTATTATTATAAGTGATGTAAGACTTAAGAAAGAAATATATGATTTAAAAAAAGTATATCCTAATATTGAAGTTATACATATAGTAAGACCTGACTTTGATAATGGTCTTACAGAAGAGCAAAAGAAACATCCTACTGAAATAGATTTAGATGACTTTAATGAATTTGATATAGAAGTTGTAAATACAACGCTTGAAGAATTAGAAAAAAGTGCTGAAAAAATATACATGGATAATGAAGGGTAGGTATATAAAATATGGAAAGTATAAAAAGGGCTAATGTTGAAGGAAAAAAAGTAATAGTAAGAGTTGATTTTAATGTACCAATGAAAGATGGCGAAATTACTGATGATACAAGAATAGTTGCTAGTTTAAAAACAATTAAATATTTAGTTAATCATAATGCTAAAGTAATATTATTATCTCATTTAGGTAGGGTTGCATCAGAAGAAGATAAACAAAAGAAAAGCTTAGAAGTTGTTGCTAAACATTTATCTACATTAATAAATACTCCTATATATTTTGTACCTGTTACTAGGGGAGATTTATTAACTGAAACGATTAATAATATGAATGAAGGAGAAATTGTTTTAGTTGAAAATACTAGATTTGAAGATTATCCTCGTATGCTTGAAAGTTCTTGTGATGAATCATTATCTAAGTATTGGGCTAGTTTAGGAGATATTTTTGTACTAGATGCTTTTGGTACAGCTCATAGATGTCATGCATCTACATATGGTATTAGTAAATATATACCTTCATATTCTGGATTATTGGTAGATGCTGAAATAGATATGTTAGATAGAGCTCTACATCAAAGAAAAACTTTAATACTTGGTGGTGCTAAAGTAGATGATAAGATTGGTGTTATAGATAATTTAATTAATACTAGTGATGCTATATTATTTGGTGGAGCTATGTGTTTTACATTCCTTAAAGCTAAAGGAATAGATGTTGGTTCTAGTATAGTAAGTGTTGATAGACTTGAATATGCTAAGGGATTACTTGAAAGTCATTCAAGTAAAATATTATTACCGATTGACGTAGTAACACAAAATGGTGTTAAAAATATAGATGAAATGGAAAAAGATGATATAGGATATGATATAGGTCCTAAAACTATTACTATGTATAATGAAACGCTTATAAATAGTAAGCTAGTATTATGGAATGGTCCTCTTGGAATGTTTGAGGATGAGAAATATGAAAATGGTACTAAGAAAGTATTAAAATTCATATATAATCAATCTATTCCAACTATCCTAGCTGGTGGTGATATAATTAGTGCATCACATAAATTTGGATTTAATTTCCATTATGTATCTACTGGTGGTGGTTCAACTCTTGAATATCTAGAAGGTAGAAGATTTAAAACATTAGAAAGACTTAATGGTGAAAATAAAAAATAATTTTAGGAGGGTTTTATGAAAAAAGTAATTCTTAATCAAAAAAGTTATATGTTTTATGATGATATGGTTAAGTTTAAGAATTCTTTTGATAAATTAAAAACTAATAATTATGAGTTTATAATATTTCCACCTATATTATATTTATCAATGTTTAAAGATAGTAAATATAAAGTAGGAACACAAAACTTCTTTAGTTATAAGATGGGATCATTTACTGGTGAACTTAATCTTGAGTCATTAAAGAAGATAGGGATAGATTATACTTTAATAGGGCACTTTGAAAGAAGAAAAATAGTTTTTGAAAGTTATGAGATGGCTAAAGAGAAACTATTTAAATCTCTTAGTTCTAAGTGTCATACTATTCTTTGTGTAGGAGAAATAAAGAAGACTAGAAGACCATTTAACTATATTAAGAAAGAATTAAATTATTATCTTCGTAGTATAGATTCATCAACATTAAAATATTTAAGTATTGCTTATGAGCCTAGTTGGGCTATAGGTAGTGGTGAAATACAATGTATAGATAAGATACAAAATGTTATTGATAATATTAAACTATATATTTATAAAAAATATGATCTAAATATAGAAGTATATTATGGTGGTAGTGTTGATGAAAATAATATTAATGATATATTAAAAATTTCTGATGGAATAGTTCTTGGTAAATCAAGTGTCGATATAGATGAATTAAATAAAATTCTTAAAGGTATTAAAAATGACTAGTGGATGTGAACTAATTACTGGACTAACTAATCTAATAATTATGTTTACTACATTAGTCATTCTTTTTAGATTTAGAAAGTTAAAAATAGATAAGAAAAAGATATGGTATATATTTTATATAAGTGTAATTGTTGATAGTTTGTTAGGTTTTATAATACATTCATTTTTGTGGAATAGTGAAATTGTTAATATGTTGTGGATAATACTTTCGTTTATATTTTGTATTACTCTTAATAGTTTGTTATTCACCATTATTAAAAGTTCTAGTGTTAGTAAATTGTTAATTATGTCTATAGTTATGTACTTAATATTTGTTATAGAAACTATATGTGGTATTGATTTTTTATTAACATTTATATTAATTGCTTTGTTTTACATTTTGTATATATTATGGTTTTATATACATAGATATGCTAAAACATGTACTAAAAAAGATATTTTTTATTTAATTGGTATATTTTCACAAATTATAGGGGGATTATTCTTGTTATTTAAAGTTAAGGTCAATATTATATTTTCTTTTGATAAAAATGGGATATATCATATGTTTATGATTTTAACAATTATATTTATGTATTTAGGAAACAAATATTCTTGTAAGTAGTATTTGTTTTTTAATGACAAAAGATTTGCTTTTTAGACAAATTATGACTTTTTTCTCCGTAGATATTTGTATAATTGTGACGTACAATAGAGAAAAGGAGAAAAGAATGAAAATTAAAGTCTTAGTAGTAGATGATAATGAAGGGCTAGTGAATTTAATTTGTAAGTATTTTAGTAGTAGTGATGAGGTTGAAGTTATTGGTACTTGTAAAAATGGAGAGGAAGCTATTAAAGTATTAAATTCTGATATAGATTTTGATTTAATGCTACTTGACTTAGTTATGCCTGTTAAAGATGGTATTGGTGTACTTGAGTATATGAAATTTAATAGTATAAAGAAGAAGGTTATTGTTATGACTTCCTATGGTGAAGAGCAAACTATTAGAGATATAAGTGAATATGGAGTTAGATACTATTGTTTAAAACCATTTAATTTTGATGATTTAAAGAATAAAATTATTCAGACATTTACAATTAAGAAGAAGAATGAAAATATTTTAGAACTTGAAGATAGAGATTTACAAATACAAGTAACTAAACTATTGCATGCGCTTGGTATACCTTCTCATATTAAAGGTTATCAATTTATAAGAAGCGCTATTTTGATGGTATATGATAATCCTGGATTTATTGGTGGAATAACAAAACAGTTATATCCAGACTTATCAATTAGATTTAATACATCTATTCCTCGTGTAGAAAGAGCTATAAGACATGCGATAGAAGTATCATGGCTTAGAGGAGATATTGATCTAATGGAAGAAATATTTGGACATAGTGTAGATATAGATAGAGCAAAACCTACAAACTCTGAATTTATAGTTACAATTGCTGATAAGTTAAGACTTGAGATGATTGATGTTAATTAGTCACTCAAGTTTTTTTCTTTTCTAATTCTATAATATGTGTTAAAATGTTTACAGGAGAAATTTATGAAAAAAATTATTTTATTAATTTTAGATGGATTTGGAATCAGAGAAGGTGAGAATGGTAATGCTATAAAAATGGCAAATTTACCAAACTTATCTAAAATAATGTCTGAATATCCTGTATGTGAACTTGAAGCAAGTGGTGAAATAGTAGGACTTCCTAAAGGACAAAGTGGAAATTCTGAAGCTTGCCATATGACAATTGGATGTGGAAGAACAGTAGAACAACCATTAACTTTAATAAATAATAAAATAAAAGATAAAAGTTTTTTTGAAAATGATGTTCTACTTGATTTAATGGATTTTGTGAATGATAATAATTCTACATTACATATGATAGGTTTAATATCTGATGGAAATGTACATTCTAGTATGGAACATTTCTATGCGGCTTTGGCTCTTGCTAAAATTAGAAAAGTTAAAAGTGTAGTATTTCATTTTATAACTGATGGTAGAGATAGTCTTCCTATGAGTGGTAATAAACTTATTAGTGAATTTATGGCTAAGGCAAGTAAGTTAGGACTTGGTACTATAGGAACTATTTGTGGTAGATATTATGCTATGGATAGAGATAATAACTATGATAGAGTTAAGAAGGCTTATGATGCGATAGTATATAATGTTGGAAATAACTTTAGTGATTATAATAGATGTATGGAACTTCATTATAAAAATGATATAACTGATGAATTTATAAATCCAAGTATTATAACTAAGGGGAGTAATATTAAAGAGAATGATGGGGTATTATTCTTAAATTATAGACCTGAGAGAATTAAAGAATTAATATCTGCATTTACTGATGAATCATTTAATATGTTTAATGTTAAAAAGTTTAAGAATGTAAGGTATGCATCTTTATATAGTGTTGATAATGTTATTGAGGGTGCTTTTAGTCAAGAAGTTATAACTGGCACTTTCGGTAGATATTTAGCTGATTTAGGATTTAAACAAGCTAGAATTGCTGAAAGTGAAAAATATCCTCATGTTACATATTTCTTTGATGGTACCGAAGAGTTAAGTGATAAAAATTTATATAAAATATTAGTTCCATCTCCTAAAGTAGCAAGATATGATATGAAACCTGAAATGAATGCATCTGAAGTTACTGAGGCTGTTTTGGATGCAATGGATGATGATTTTGATTTTATACTTGTTAATTATGCTAATCCTGATATGGTAGCTCATACTGGTAATATTCCTGCTTGTATAAGGGCATTAGAGGCTTGTGATGTTTGCATTGGACATATTTTAGATAAGGCACAAGAAAATTTTTATGAATTGGTAATTACTTCTGATCATGGAAATATTGAATACATGAAAGATGCGGATGGTAATATTGTAACAAGCCATACTTGTAACAAGGTTCCATTTGTAATATGTAATAAAGATTATAAAATTAAAAAGAATGGTACTTTGAGAGATATAATTCCTACTATTGTAGATATATATGAAATTAGTAAGCCAAAAGAGATGACTGGAGAAAGTTTAATAATTAAAGAAACACCTTAGGGTGTTTTTATTTACAACAATAAAAATTCGTGTTATACTAATGATAATATAGAAAGTGGGTTCAAGAAATGAATGAGGAAGTAAAAGAGGAAAATAATACTGAAGTTAGCAACGCTTCTTTAAATAATGTTGCACAACCTGCTTCTTCTAATGAGGTTATTACTGCGGATGCAGATGTTAATAAACCTGCAGAGGAAGTTTTAGTAGAAAGTAGTACGACTGAAAGTGAGTCTTTAGTTGATAAGTCAAATATTAATTTAGCACCTATAACTAATCCGGTTGTACATTTTGATAGTAAACCTGAGGAAGTAAAACAAGCTGAAACTGTACAAAATAATGATGTTAATGCTACTAATGTTAGCAGTCCTGAACCAGTAGTAACACCTAGTCCTGCGACTACACCTACTACTGTTGTATCAGAGATGCCTAGTAATACAGCAAGTCCAGTTCAACCGTCTGCTCCTACAACACCTGTTAATACTCCAAGTGATAATAAAACTGGTGGTGAATTTATAGAAAAAGAAAAGAAAAAATGGCCAATAGTTTTGGTACTTGTATTATTAATTTTAGGTGGTGCATTTTATTATTATTACTTTGTATTAACAAAACCAAGTACATTATTTAATAAAGTTGTTGAAACTGCTTATAATAAATTATCAAATAACGTAAATACTAATATAAATGATATTACTAAAAACTTTAGTAAAGGTGAATTTACAAGTAAGATAATATTAACTTCTGAGAATACAAATTTAGTAATGTTAAATGGATTAACTATTAATGCTAATATAGGATATGACAAAGATAATAAGAAGGCTTATATAGGTGGGACAGGTTCTTTATTAGGTATTGAGATGGCTGATGTTAAAATGATGCTTGATGGAGATTATGTGTATTTTAATGCTAAAACATCAGATTATCAAAGCGATACTTATAAGATGAAAATTGATACAACTGCTGTAAATATTGAAAATGAAAGTGTAGATATAGATAAATATAAAGATTCTTATATGTATTTATTAGATTTAACTAAAAAAACATTCTTAGCAAATGCTAGTGAAAGTAAAATTACTAAAGCTCCTGAGATGAAAACAGTTAATGGTAAAAAAACACCTGTATATAAGATTAGTTATACTTATGATAAAGCTGAAAACGAAAAAATAATGAAGGCAATATTAAATGCATTTATTAATGATAATAAAGCTTTAGAAGAATTAGTAACTTTAGGAATGGGAGAAACAACTGATGATGTTAAAACTAATCTTCAATATATTCTTGATAATGAAACATCTATAGTTTCTTCAAAAGAAAAGAATGAAGATTGTACATCTCAAGATTGTATTGATGTTGATACTTTTGAAACTATTAATGTAATAATGTATATTGATATGTTTAACAGTAATTTATTAGAGCTTAATATAACAACTTCTGATGTCAAATTTAATGTAAGTATTTCAGGCAATAGTTATAATGCGGTTATTACTGGTAGTAATGCAGATAAAACATCAGATACTATTTCACTTGCTTATGATAGTAATGAAAATAGATATGTATTAGATGTTGATGTTGCTTCTATGCTTGGTGATATTATAGAAAATGTAAAAGAAAATACTGATGCAAATTATGAAGCCAAAGATAATAGAGTTAAATTCTCAATTGTTTATAAAGAAAATAAAGTAGATGATAAGAAAATTGAATATACATTAAGTGTTAAATATTATGAACCAACAAATGTAGAAAAAGAATTTTTTGTAGTAGATGCTACTGGAGACTTTAGTGCTGTTGATAATATCAAAACATTAGATAAAACTAAAGCTATAGATTTTGATACATTAACAGAAGATGAAAAGAATGCTTTAATAGGCTCTTTAATTGGAATGGGTGAATAAAATGTAAAGAGAGGTTAATACCTCTTTTTGTTTTGAATTAAAAATATGATATAATTTTTTTGGTGAACTATGAAAAAATATGATTATTCTAAACTTAAAGGTGATGAACAGTTAACTCATAATTGGGCTCCTTTAAACTTTCAAATTAAAGATAAAGGTTTTGTATCAATCTCTAATCATGTACATTATTTAGATTGCACTTTGATAGGACTTATATATTATCCAAGACGTGTTCATTATCCAACATTGGAGGAGAATTTTAAAATACCTGTTGTTAGAAAAATAATACGTTTGTTATATGCAATGCCTATTCCGAAGGAAAGAAAAAAGAAGGATAAATTTTATAGTGAAATAAAGAATGCTTTTAATAATAAATTTATTTTACATATGTATCCTGAAGCTGCGATGTAGCCATATTATGAAAAGATAAGAGATTTTAAGTATGGTGCTTTTAAGATTATGGTTGATTCTAATGTTGGTGTTCAACCTATTAGATTTGTATTTACAAATTCAAAAGGCATTTATAAAATATATAAGAGAAAGAAATGTATATGTGCTGTTGTAATGGATCCGGTGTATCTAAATATGGAACTTGAATATAAAGATAGAATTGAGGATTTAAGAAATAGAGCGTATGAAAGTATGAATAAGGAGATAGATTTATGAAAGTGTTGATATTATCTTGTAGTACTGGTGGTGGTCATAATTCTTGTGCTAGATATATAGAGGAAGAATTGAAAGAAAACAGTATTAATTGTGAGTTTAAGAATTTTTATGATATAGTTAATACTTCCGGTAATAGAATGACTGAGAAGATATATTTGAATTCTTTAAAGGGTAATGGTAAAGCATTTAAAAATATATATAAATTAGGTGAATTATATAGTAAAAGTGGTGTTACTAGTCCAGTGTATCTTGTTAATAAAATGCACGCTCGTAGGCTTTATAATTATATTAAAAATGGGTCTTTTGATTTAGTTGTTACTACTCATTTATTTCCTGCTTTAACTTTAACTGCAATTAGAAAGCATTATGATAAAAATATTAAATTTATATCAATATCTACTGATTATGAACCTTGTCCATTTATAGAAGAAACTATGCCTAATTATTTGATTATGCAAAAAGGACAAGAAGAAAGATATATTGAGAAAGGCTGCAATAAAGATATTTTATATGGTAGTGGAATACCTGTATCTAGTAGATTTGTATTTAAAGCTAAAAATATTAGAAATGAACTTGGTATAGATC
>OIYR01000518.1_pt1 | contig 21321 bp, 20 predicted proteins | sample 1588221 | NCBI WGS metagenome assembly OIYR01 (sample SAMN03283292) | human gut metagenome | biome: human-associated habitat; material: feces | host: Homo sapiens | place: Peru | collected 2012
AGCTGTTAACAACAAATGGTGTCATAACATTATCCATATCAATATTCTCAAATGAAATATCATCAAGTACAGATAATTTACCACGGCCTCTTCTTGTCTTAACTCTTAAACCTCTGTCTGTATTCATGAACATACAGTCTCTGATATGAACATCTTTAACTCCAGCTGCAATCTCACTTCCTACTGTTACTGCACCGTGTCCGTCTCTCATACAGCACTGGCGTACTGTCATATCCTCTGTAGGAGTCTTTTCCTTCTGAGCCATATATATCTTGCCTGACTTGATTGCTATACAGTCATCGCCAACTGATATGTATGTTCCAAGCACAAGAACATCCTGACAGCTTTCTGGGTCAAGACCATCTGTATTGTGCGAATTAGCAGGATTGAGAATCTTAACATCAATAAACTTAAGATGTTTACTAAAATATGGGTGGATTGTCCATGATGGTGAATTCTGGACTGTAATTCCATGCATAGTAACATTACTACAGTTATTAATAAAGAATAATCTTGGTCTCCAAGCTGTATTTCTTATCTTACAATTCTTCCACCAGTTATCGTGAGTTGTACATCCATCAATAGTTCCTTCACCTGTAATTGTGACATTTGAACAGTTGATACCACATACAATTGCTGAAAACATATCCAGAGGATTGCCTTCCCATGTACCAAGGTTGTAATAATCTTTCTCATCGTATGTTTCAATCTGTCCCGGTAATATAGGGAACTTTTCTCTTTCTGTAAATGCTGAAAGTACTGCTCCTTTAGCAAGCTCAAGGTTAAGATTATCTTTAAGGAAAATGCTTGATATCTTATAAACACCTTCTGGAACTAATACTCTTGAATCCTTAGGAGCTGCCATAATTGCACACTGGATTGCATTAGTATCATCATGCTCTCCATCACCATACGCGCCAAATTCTCTGACATTAAGCGTTACATACTCATAATCTGTCTTAAATTCAACAGGTCCATATTCTTTTCCTGCATACACTGCTGAAATCTTATATTCTGTATCAGGCTTAAGACCATATATTGTTGTAACAACCTTTTCTGTCTTGCCATATTCTTCTCCATTAACCAGGAGTGTGTATTCTTCCTTTGAATAATACTTTCCACCGTCATCAAATTCTACTACAGCACTTCTTCCTGTCTTGATAACTAACTTTAACTCCATAATACACCTCCATTGCTGCGTCCGTAATCCTCATAATCCCTGTTTCTTATATACTCACTGTAAGCTGTTATGTATGCTGCTGATACAGCCACACTGCTCTTATCCGCAACATGCTTATCAGTTGCTTTTTCAAAGATTTCCTCAGCCTTGGTTGCATATTTTTCAGTCTGTATAAGCTTCATACGGCAACCTTTCAATACTGCATATGCATACATAAGCTTTACAAACCATGAATCTGTATTATCAATTGTATCATTAAGAACTGAAACTGCTGCTTTATACATTTCTCTTATTCTTGCAAATATCTCATATAACGCCTGATCCATAACTTCAAGTGTATCAACTGCTCCTGCTGCAAATAAAGCAAGTGCTTTTACAGCCTTAGCATCACCATCATGTGCTGCCCCTCCTGCGTTCTTAAAGCATTCTGTATATATTGCATTATACTGCGCGATTATATCATTATAATGTTCTTTCCCACCATCTTTGGTTTCATAATTCATATAGAAACTCAGTGCCTTAAATGCTGTGCATAAGCATCTACTACCTTCAGCTCCTGTAAAATAACCTGATTCTGTCCGTGGCTGTGTCTCTGTCTGCTTGGCAATATTAACTGCAACATCATTCTTTCCAACACTGTAACATGCATTACCATACATATAATTCACAAGGTCATTCTCACCTATGCTGATATTATCATTCTCTACAAGCTTCTCTAATTCACCTGTAATAACATCCTTATATTCATCACTATGCTCTGCTGCTTCAAGTTTACCTAAAGCATTAAGAAGAAGTGCCTTATCAAATGCATCTGCTCCTTCAAGCCCGGTTTCTTTTAATACATTATTAATGTATCCTTTAATTTCAAAACTTTTATCCAAGCCTTTTTCCTCCTAACCAATATTTGTTTTATTGTATCATGTTAAACAGTATTATTCCACTATTTGACTGGTAATGACGAATAAAAATACAGTTTTATTGCTTTTTATATTCTCATCGCTACTCACGCAAAAAGGCGAGTCCATACGGACCCGCCTTAAATAAATTCAAAATATTAACATTACTCCTTAACGGCACCTACGTTAACACCCTGTACGAAGTACTTCTGACAGAATGGGTAGATAATCATGAAAGGAAGAATAGCAATGATTGTAGCTGCATTACCAATTGTTTCCTGGTTAACTGCGTCATCAACTGGAATATCACTATCAATAACCATGTTTCTTAACTGAATCTGGAAGTTGAACAGCTTATTCTTAGTAATATATAACTTAAAGTTTGTATAATCATTCCAGAAACTAACTGCGAACATCAAACCAATTGATGCAAGAGCTGCCTTTGAAAGAGGAAGAACAATCTTAAAGAAAATTCCCATTGGAGAGCATCCATCAATCTGAGCTGCCTCAAAAAGAGACTCTGGGATACCTTCAAAGAAGTTTCTCATAAGAACTAAGTTATATACATTGATTGACATTGGTAAAATAACTGCCCAAAGTGTATTCATTAATCCCAACTGCTTGACAACAAGGTACTTAGGAATCATACCACCATCGAAAATCATTGTGAAGAGAAGCATATAAGCGAAGAAGTTTCTTCCTGGCATCTCCCACTGAATTAATACATAACCACCAAGTGTTACAACTAAAAGTCCAACAAATGTACCGATAACTGTTGTAACAACTGAAATCAAGAATGGTGTATATAAGCTTGATCTGGTTAATACGGCTGTATATCCACCCCATGTAAACTTAGATGGTAACCATACAAAGTTGTATGAAGTATTAGCATCAAGAGAACTGATAATTACTCGATAAATTGGTATCATAATCAAGCATGCAACAATAATAAAGAATATTGCATTAACTAATGGGAATATTTTAAATTTTTTCTTTTTCTTTTTGTAAACTAATGTTGTACTATCACTCATTATTTATTCCCTCCTATACAATACCACGTCCACGTACTTTCTTACTTGCCCAGTTACAACCGAGAACTAAGATCATACCAACGAACGACTTAAATAAACCTACAGCAGTTGTATAACCATAATCTGAGTTACCACCACCGAATGTCTTAACATATACATATGTCTGTAATACCTGTGACTTAGTATAAGTAATAGGTGACTGTAATACGAATACTGACTCAAACAGGTTCATAACCTTAGCAAGGTTAAGGATAAATACTGTAATAATAGTATTAGCAAGAGCTGGTAATGTAATATATATCAGTCTCTTAAATCTATTAGCACCATCAATCTGTGCAGCCTCATAAAGATCTGGGCTGATACCTGATAATGTAGCTAAGAATAAGATTGTTCCCCATCCTGTATCTTTCCAAACATTCATGACATAGAATGTTCCACGCCAGTACTGAGCAGAATTCATGAAATCAATAGGTGTATCAATAAGACCCATGTTCATAAGAATTGAGTTTACTGGAGCGATATCATATGGTGCAAGCATCATCTTGAAAACTGAAGCAACAACTACCCATGACATGAAATGTGGAAGGTAAATAATTGTCTGTACTGTCTTCTTGAAAATCATGTTTGTAATTTCATTTAAAAGAAGTGAAATTATAACAGCTGCACCTGTATTTAAGAACAACTTAATAATTGACAAAATTAATGTGTTTCTAAATGCCTGCCAGAAATATACATCGTTAGTGAACATTGTTGAAAAATGGTAAAGTCCCATATAATAAGGGTTACCAATGATATAAGATGTAAATGCATAACGGCATCCAAGCATTGGCCAGTAGTTGAATAACATAATCATTACAAATACTGGTAAGAACATAAGGTAGAAACCTCTATAATAATAAATCTTATTAGAAAGGCTCTGATTTAATGAGTTAGAAAGATACTTAGTATCAACATGAAGATCTTTCTTAAATGGCTTCACAACATCAATGAAGCAACCTGCAATTGCTATAACAACACCAATTACAAGAATAATTAATCCACATCCGATATGATATGAATTACCATTATAACCATTGCTGAGAAGATCTGTAAGTGAATGTGGAACAAACTTAAGACCACCACCCATTACTTTTCCTTCAACACTGTTAAAGTTGAATGCAAGGAATGAAACAATTGTAATAACAACTGAAACTGCTACCGGAATAATAGACAGAATTTCTTTTCTTGCTACTACAAGAATAATTGCAACAACTATACATGCAATAAATAAATACCACATAACCGGCATACTGATATTCATGTAGCCGAAAGCATAAGCTTTAGGATATAATCCCAGTTTAATCTTCTCGCCTGACTGTACCATTGGTAAAAGACTTGCAATAAGCATTACAACAAATCCAATGATAGCCATTACTCTTAAGTTTCCCTTTGGTTTTCCTATTGCTGTACCACACTTAGGGCAAACCTTTGCTTTCTTAGGAAGCTCTGTGTTACAAGATGGACACTGCATTTTTTTACCTTCTTTCCTAATAATTTATCGTATGCCTACCAAATAAATACAAAAAATACAAATTTCATAAGCAAATCTTTTTTCAATATAAGCGGCGCGGATTTCTCTGCGCCGCCATATTGAATATCTGATGCATCCGCATCTTAAATTCTTAACATTAAGTTAAATTACTTAATTGTCGCATTTAATGACTCGATAACAGCTGTAACCTTAGCACCTACCTGGCTATTGTAATCAGCCATAGCCTCGTCATATGACTTAGTTCCAAGAACTACCTGTGAAAGAACTTCTACTCTCTTAGTATTGATATCTGTGATATTGTTACTAAGTACGTCTGTTGTAGGAAGAACTTCAACCATTTCGCAGTTAGCATTGAACATCTTGTAGCAGTCAGTAATAATTGGATCCTGAGCCTTGTGACCTGGATCTTCCTTATCTCCAAATCCAGCAATTGAAAGATCTGGATCAACATGGTTCTTAGTTGTAAGATTTGATGGTGTTTCTGGAGATGGAAGATTATGGAATTCTCCTTCTGCTGCTGTATAAGTCTTACCTTCTTTTCCATCCTTACCAGCTACTGTATATGTCTCTGCCTTATCATCCCAGTGTGTTCCCTTAGCGCCGTATTCCCAAGCTACCTGGATATCTCCACCGTCAAGCATTGTATCGATGAAGTACTTAAAGATTCCCTCAGCCTTTCCATCCTCATATGCCTTATATGTAATAGCCCAAGCTGGAGCAAGACGCTCTTTATACTTGCCAACTTCCTTGATAGGCTTCATAGCTACAAGGCTGTCTGTCGTATCTGGAAGTAATTTAGTAAGGTTCTTATCCCATGTACCAGCCCAGTATGTAAATACTGAAGATGCAAGGTTAGCGTCCTTATTAGTAAACTTGTTACGAGCTTCCTTTGTTGAAGCATTCTGTGTAGCAGGATCAAGAATCTTGTCAGCAATTGCTGTCTTAAGTCTGTCCATAGCATTCTTCATTGCTTCTTCTGAGAATCCATCTACATACTTTCCATTCTTAAGATAGAATGTGAACTGAGCATCCTGATAGAATTCTGGAAGGTAGTTAGTATATGGAGCTTCTGGCTTGTTACCACCAGCAACAAAACCTGATGTAGAGATTACATAGTTCTTGTTAGATGATGCTGCCTGAATCTTCTTAAGCATATCATAGTACTGATCATATGTCATTGTCTCATTAGCAACCTCATTTGGGTCTAATCCAGCTGCCTTTAATGCAGAAGCCTTTACATATGTACAGCATCCGTTACCACGTGTTGGTGAGAAGCCGTAAAGAGCCTTTGTTCCGTCTGGACCAGCAAGTACATTACCTGCCATAACAGTATCAGCCATATCAGTAAGTCTTCCTGAATTCTTAGTAGCTGACTGCTCCCAAGCATCTGTCATATCCCAAAGATATCCGTTTGATGCGAAGTTTGCAAGATAATCTGAGTTAAGAAGAACTACATCTGGAAGGTCTCCTGATGCGAATGTGTTCTTTACAGAGTCAGCGTAGCTTGAGTGATCTGGACGAATCCACTCAATGTCAAGTCCTGTAAGTTCCTTATAATACTCATAGAACTTAGCAGCTCCGTTAGTTTCCTTAACAACAGTTCCGTCTACCATAACTGTAAACTTACCTGGCTTTTCAACTGAAGCCCAGTCAACTGTTTCCTTTTTGTTGTCTGCAGTGTTGTTCTTAGAACCACAAGCAACAAGTCCTACTACTGATGTAAGTGTTAAACCTACAGCAGCAAACTTCTTTAATGTCTTTTTCATAAACCTTAAAACCCTCCTTATTTGGTTTTCGGGGCTTAACCCCCATTTCGTTTTTTAGACATTGATATATTATCATTTTTGTACTATTTTAACAAGACTAATTTTAATAAATATTGTATTTTTTTTGTGTTTTCTGTGAAACCCCAGTATTTATGCGGTTTGCCATGTTCACATTTTTTTAATTTTTCTTAATTTTTTGTCTGAATTATTTCGTAAGAATACTTTTTCTTTCAATAACTATCATATTTTTATGTAAAAAATGCACTAGCACACTCGCGTTTTTTATGTTTTTTTACATCACTTTTACATATTATTCTTTTAGATTCACAAAAGTTGACCATTGTATTGTTATTTTTTACTACTGTTAATTTTTTATTCATATTTTACAGGCTCAATATTCCTCTGTCATCTCTGTACATTTTAACTTCCTTAATGTCTCTTAGTCCTATCCTGCCGGATGACATTTCTGTCAGTGCTTTCTCAAACCTCTGCCGAACCTGCTTTTCCATCATCAATTCAAATGTTACATTATCTGAATATTCTGTATTAACAACTGTAATGTCATACTGTGTACATAAATGCTGTATTTTCCCCACATAATTATAATCAGCATCAAGATATGCATGCACTCCTTCAACAAGTTCTCCTGTCAGGCAATCATCCAGTGCCTCCTTTGATGCACTTGTATACGCCCTTATAAGCCCGCCTGTTCCAAGCAATACTCCTCCAAAATATCTTGTTACAATGCACAGGCAATTACTGCACTCATTGCCCGATAATACTTCCAGTATTGGTTTTCCTGCTGTTCCAGACGGCTCTCCATCATCTGAAAACCTCTGTATCTCTCCTTTATCCCCAAGTATATAGGCATAGCAGTTATGTCTGGCATCCCAGTATTTCTTTTTTACTTCTGCTATTATGACTGCTGCCTGTTGTTCGCTTTCGACATTAAAAATGTGTGCTATAAATTTTGATTTCTTCTCTATATATTCTCCCTGTCCGTTTTTAATTATTTTTTTCATGCTTTTTCCTTTTCCAAATCACTCGGCACAGCCCCAATTATTTGCCTGTGCCTTCTTTTTATGATATAATATCATGACTTTATTAAGGAGGACAATATATGAATTATGGTGATAAAGGCATAAAGCAAAAGAAAAAGCTGCTCAATTCAGCTACAACCAAGCTTGGCACCAAATTAGGTATATTTTTTATAAAGCTGGCTCTGGTCGGAATAATAGCATTAGTTGTAGCAGGTTCATGCCTTGTATTTGGTTCGTTTCAGGGAATTATAGAAAATGCTCCTGACATAGCTTCTATTAATGTTTCGCCTGAAGGATTTGCAACCAGAATATATGATTCAGATGAGAATGAAATACAGACGCTTTCTTCTGCCGGAGCTAACAGGACATATGTAACAATCGACCAGATTCCTAAAGATTTGCAGCATGCATTTATAGCTATAGAAGATGAGCGTTTCTATGAGCATAATGGTATCGATATGAGAGGTATCTTACGAGCTGCTTCAATTACGCTTTCATCGGGTGAGATGTCACAGGGTGCAAGTACAATAACACAGCAGCTCCTAAAGAATAATGTTTTTAATGCTTTCAACGAATCTACAATTGAAAAGATTAAGAGAAAGGTTCAGGAACAATATCTGGCTGTAAAGCTTGAAACAGTAATGTCTAAAGATGCCATTCTTGAGAATTATCTTAATACCATTAACCTTGGTAACGGATATTATGGTGTACAGGCTGCTGCCAGAGGATACTTTAATAAAGATGTATCAGAGCTTTCTATCAGCGAATGTGCTGTAATTGCATCCATCACTAAAAGTCCTACCGGCCTTAATCCAATAAGGCACGCCGACAGAAACAAAGACCGTCAGAGTCAGGTCCTTATCAACATGAAAGAGCAGGGATATATATCCCAGGAAGAATATGATGAGGCGGTTTCCGATGATGTCTATGCAAGACTCGAGGGAATTGAACTTGCCGGAACATCAACTTCAACTTATTCATATTTTGTTGATGAACTTATTAACCAGCTTACTTCTGACCTTATGTCACAGAAGGGATATACAGAAGCACAGGCTACAAGCCTTATATATCGTGGCGGACTTCAGGTTTATTCAACTCAGGACACAATGATGCAGCAGGTTGCTGATGATGTCATCAATGATCCTGGCAACTACAATGATAATACACATTTTTCTATCAATTATGCTTTAACAATAAAGCAGACTGATGGATCATTTTCATATTATTCACATAATTCAATGGCTAACTGGTACACAAAGACTCTTGGAGATACCCGCTTCAGTCTTACGATGACCGATGAAGACGCTGCAAGAAGTTATGTTGAAGCATATAAGCAGGAGCTTCTTAAAGAGGGTGGTGAAATATATGCTGAGACACTTACATTTACAATACAGCCCCAGATATCATTTACTGTAATGGATCAGACCAACGGACATGTTAAAGTTATGGTTGGCGGACGCGGTGATAAAACTCTTAACCGAAGCTTAAACCGTGCTTCTAATGATATTGCAAGACAGCCTGGTTCAAGTATTAAGCCACTTGTGGCATACGGTCCCGCCCTTGATACAGGGACATATTCTCTGGCATCTGCCATTGATGATGCTCCTTATTATTATTCAGGAACTGATGCAAAGCTTGTTACTAACTTTACAAAAGGAGAATACCGCGGACTGATTACTTTAAGACAGGCACTTACAATTTCCCAGAATGTGCCTGCTGTTAAGATTCTTACAAAGCTGACTCCTCAGGTTGGATACAATTACCTTGAGAAATTCGGTATTTCAACGCTGGTTTCTCCTAAAAATGCAATCAACGGTGCACACGATGTTGTACAATCACTTGCACTTGGCGGTATGACACTGGGTGTTTCCAATATTGACATGTGTGCCGCTTATTCAGCAATAGCTAATAAAGGAACTTACACAAAACCTATTTACTACACCAAAGTGCTTGATTCAGAAGGCAACATTATTATCGATAATTCTGTACCAGAAACACATAAGGTACTTAATGAGAATTCTGACTGGCTTCTTATTCAGGGATTACGTTCTGTTGCTACTGACGGTACTGCGCGTACAGCTAACTTTTCAAGCCAGCCTGTAGCAGGTAAGACAGGTACAACACAGTACGACAGCGACAGATGGTTCTGCGGCTTCACTCCGTATTACACAGCCGTAATATGGGCAGGCTATGATGATAACTCCAAGGAACTTGGAAATGTTGTCAACCACAATGTTATATGGCGTACAATTATGCAGACAATTCATGAAAATCTTAATCTTCCAACTGGAAGTTATGAACAGCCATCTGGTATTGTAGAGGCGGCTGTATGCTCTAAGTCAGGACTTCTTCCTGTCGAGGGCTTATGTGACCAGGACCCTGAAGGAAATTGTGTTATAACAGAATATTTTACAGAAGACACTGTTCCTACCGAACACTGTACAACACATGTTAAAGTATCAATATGTAACGAATCAGGAGATATTGCTACTTCCGGTTGTCCAAGTGTTACAACTAAGATTATGAGAAAGAAATCTTCTGCTGATAAGCTTGGCGAGGATAAAGACGGTTCTGAATTCAAGACATGGGATGCTGATATCTCAATTACAGATACTGAGTTATCTAAGTTATGCACCATTCACAGTGCAACAACCAAGCCTTCCAAGGTTACACCCGGAACAGGCAGCAACAAGAACAATTCTAAAGAAACAACTGCTGCCTCAACAGAGACATCTGGTAAAACTAATTCATCTGACAAACGGCCTTAATCATCAAAAAAGGATAGTGGTTCAATTTGAACGAACCACTATCCTTTTATTTTATTCTTTCTTCATCTTAGGCTCGAATATAATTGATGCAATAAATCCAAATATAAGTGCTGCTGACACTCCGACTGCACATGAAGTAAATCCACCTGTAAACAATCCTAAAAATCCCTGCTCATCTATTGCTTTCTTCATACCCTTCCATAAGACATTGCCAAATCCCGTAAGAGGAACCGTTGCTCCCGCTCCTGCAAATTTAACAAACGGCTCATATATTCCAACTGCTCCAAGTACAACTCCTGTTGTTACAAGAATAACCATTATCCTTCCCGGCATAAGCTTTGTCTTTTCCATAAGAATCTGTGTAAGAACACATATTATTCCCCCACAGACAAATGCTTTAACAAAATCCATGGCTTTAACTCTCCTTTCCTTCAAGAATTACGCCATGGGCTATACCCGGCACACTTTTTCCTTCATTGTAGCTTACGGTAGATAACAAAGCTCCTGTAGGAACAAACAGGACTCTTTTATATTCTCCTCTTATAAGCCTGTCCATAATACAGCTCCCAAGAACAACTGCACTGCAGCCACAGCCGCTTCCTCCTGAACACTTAGTTTCCCCTTCGTATATAAGCATTCCACAGTCATACAGCTTATCAGCAATGTCAATACCTTTTTCTTTTAGAAGCTCAGACAATATCCTGTTGCCAATCTCTCCCAAATCACCTGTAAATATTGCATCGTAATAGTCCTTATCAACATCAAGGTCTTTGAAATTAGCTTCTATAAGCTCTGCTGCCGCTGGAGCCATACATGCTCCCATATTCATTGAATCCTTAACGCCGTAATCAACTATCTTTCCCGTTGTAACGCCCTTTATGAGAACACATTTTTTCTTATCCATAGGCTTATCACCGACGATATAAGCCCCGGCTCCTGTAACTGTCCATGTAGATGCAATTGGTCTCTGGTTCCCATACTCAAGCGGATAACGGAACTGCTTTTCCGCACTTGCAAAATGGCTTGACGCAATGGCAATTACATTTTGCGCATATCCGGCATTAACACACATTGCACCAAGTGATAACGCCTCGCCCATCGTTGAACATGCACCATACAGACCAAACATCGGTATTTCATATCTCATAAGTCCGAAAGATGTTGCTATAAGTTGCCCAAGAAGGTCTCCAGCATAGATATAATCTATGTCTGACGCAGCCATGCCGCTTTTAATAAGCAGCTTGTCAACCGCCATCTCCTGAATGTGGCTCTCAGCCTCTTCCCAGCTTTTCTTGCCAAACATATCATCTTCTACTGCCACATCAAACATTTCACCAAGCGGACCATCAGCCTCTTTCTTTCCAACCACTGTTGCAGCACATCTCACATATACATCTTTGTCAAATAACAGACTCTGTTTTCCAGTCATAATCCTCGTTTCCGCACATACTCATGTGCCATTAGTCTTTATAAGTAGTCTGTCCAAAAATGTATTAATTATGTATTATTTTCGTATTATGTCAAGCGTATGTGCAGCAGCACCAAGCAGATCAGCTCTTTCACAGGTTGCAAGATGATACCTGTAAAACATCTCGTATTCCTCCTCGTCAAGCTGATTCACATACTGTCTTATGTAATTAGCCGGTCCATCCGGTGTAACAATCTTCACACGTTCACATTCTGCTGCTTCATTAACCTTCTCAATATCTTCAAGACGCACATAATCATACAGATCCTGCTCTGAAGATATCGTGTGGAAATCCTCTGTCAGCCTGCCCTGTTCCATACACTCCTTAATATGTCTTTCCTTAAATGCATATGTAATAACACCATACTCGTTCATAACATAAGCAACAAGAATAAAGCCACCCTTCCTTGTAATACGGGCTGCCTCCCTTAATGCCTTAACCTTATCCTCCTGTCCGAACAGATGATACATCGGTCCGAACAGCAGGGTTATGTCAAATGTTTCATCCTCGAAACGCTTTAACTTAAGTGCATTGCCCTGATAAGCCTTAACTGATGAATTCTTCGATTTCAATATTCCAAGATTATGCTTTACCAGTTCAACTGCAGTTACATCAAAGCCTTCCTCAGCCAGTGCAACGCTGTATCTGCCTGTTCCGGCACCTATATCCATAATCTTTATATTCTTTCTGCCTTCTCTCTTTAATTCTTCAATACACTCATGTATATAATGCATCGATGTACGGAATTCAATCTGTCCGTGTCTTGAAGTAAGTCTTTTTTCTTCATTAAATTTATTATAATAATCTTCTAAAAAAGTTCCCATATTATCCTCGTATCCCGCGTATTTCTATAAAACAGTTCTTATGATTCTACCATACAGCCGTTTCTTAATCAAGAATCACAGCACATGGATAAGCTTCAACGCCCAGTATATAAGCCCGGCACACCAGCTAAAAAATATTCCGTACAGAATAACAGGCCCTGCAATCGTGAATATCTTGCAGCCAATACCGAACACCCGTCCTTCCTTCTTATACTCAATCGCAGGCGCAGCAACACTGTTTGCAAATCCTGTAATCGGCACAAGGCTTCCTGCTCCGCCAAATGTAGTTATGGACGGGTATATATTAAGTCCTGTAAGAATTACGCTTAAAAGCACAAGTATAAGTGTTGTGTAAGACGCTGCGTCTGTGTCAGGCACTTTCATCGATTTACATACATTTAAAATAATCTGTCCTGCAACACATATACAGCCACCCACAATGAATGCCTTAAAGCATTTTGCCACGCAGCTTCCCTTTGGTGTAACATTTTTTACATAAGCATTATAGCTTTCATTTCTTTTTTCAATATCGGCTTTGGTGCCACTTTCAGAATTAATATCGTGCATAAATCCTCCCTTTTTACAATGCAAAATCAATACATATATAAGTAATATACAAGCTGTCCGAGTGCCTTACCCGCCGCTATCGCTGCTACAATAAAGCCAAGCCCTGTGCCGGCTTTTGCCCTATGAACGAATATCGGCAATGCTTTGACTGTCTCTGCAAGGCTTATTAAAAATGTGCCTATAAATATCCCGGATATCAGTCCGAATATAATACAGCCCGCCATTCCTATTCTAACCGTAATTCCAAGAACATATACAGCATTGGCTGCCGTTGCACCAATTATTATGCATTCCTCATACAGAGACACATGTCCGCTCGTCCCGCTGACATCAGCATATCTGTTAATAACACCAACGCTGGTTATAAGTGCAAAAAGTCCTGCTGCAGTAAACACTCCAGACATAACCCCAATAAGAATAATAACCGCTATCATTTTCCACCTTTCCTGTCAATAACAGATTCTGATATATCTTTGTCATATTTATCCATTTCAACCTCAAGCGGTGTTGGCGCTTTTGACAGCTTTTGTCCTGCAAAATGATCATAAAATATAACAATTCCAACAAACAATCCCACAGCATAGGCAATCTCCATTGCATTCGTTGCCTTATATGCAGAAGCTCCAAGAAGCTCGTACACCCGGTCAAATATATCCGTCGTACTTACGTCATTGTTGTAAGCAATAATTCCATATCCGCTTCCAACCATAGTTATAAAGCATATAACAACTACCTTAATCCAATGCACCATGCCTTCCTTCTCCGGCTTCTTGTACTCAACAATAAAATCACATTCCCCAAGACATTCAATATCTGCATCCGGATACTCCTTCTGAATAATCCCAACAACATCAAGTGCATCAAACACTTTCCTGTCATACTTGCCCAGCGTAAACTCCACAAGCGTTATATGTCCGATTTTTTCAATCATATCCTTATCACTGCAATAAACAGTCATCACATCCCCAATAGTGACCTTAGGCTTCTTAACAAACCTGCGCTGGTCAATCTTCAAATAAATCTTCTCTGACATAACAAACCCCTCCGTTGCTGGTATTAGTATTGTACATACCAGGAGAATTATACATGAAGCTTTTATTTCTGCAGCAGCCTGCCCTAGCCCACCGCACTCCATACCGGCACCAATCAGTCCCAACACTGTGTTCATTCAGCATAAACACTACGCCGCTGTGTCCGTCTATGGTATACGCCCGAATATTTCGAATCGTGTGGGAGTTAATGCCGCCAGATGTAAAAGGGCGGTGCGGATAAACTCGTTCAAGCGAAGCGCGTTTGTTTATCCGCACCGTAATAAACTATACAGATGGCGGCATTTACTCCCACTAGATGAAGAAATTCTGAGAGCGTATACCATAGACGGACACAGCGGCGGGGCCGTTAATATGTTAATGAACCATATTACGCAAACAGCCGCTTGCGCATGCCACTTAAAATCTTCTTCTCCATCCGCGACACCTGCACCTGCGATATTCCGAACTCCTTAGCAACCTGCATCTGTGTGTAATCATCATAATAACGCATTCTGATAAGCTCTTTTTCACGCTGTGAAAGTGTTTCCATAAGCTGTGCAAGCGCCACTTTACTTGATGCAGCTTCACCAATGTCTGCCTTATCTTCTAACTTATCCATAAGCATTACTTCGCTTCCATCCCCCTGATAGATTGTCTTATATATTGATTCAACCTCCATTGAAGCTGACATTGACAATGTTATATCTTCAACTGACAGCTCACAGGCAGCTGCTATCTGTTCTACTGTCGGTTCGCAGCCTAACGTGTCACGGAGCTGTCCCGCCATTCTCATGCTTTTTACCGCATTTTCTTTGATAGAACGGCTGACCTTTACCATTCCGTCATCACGCAGGAATCTTCTTATCTCACCTGTTATCATGGGAACTGCATATGTTGAAAATGCAACATCCATATCCAGATTGAAATTATCAATTGCCTTTATAAGCCCTATACAGCCTATCTGAAACAGATCCTCCTGTTCTGTTCCTCTCCCCTTAAATCTTTTAATTATGTTCCATATAAGCCCCAGATTATCTGTTACCAGCTTCTCTCTGGCTTCTTTGTCATTATTGTGTGCTTTAGCGATCAATTCCCTGGTACAATCCTTAGTCTGATCCATAGCATCACATCCTATCAATTACTCCCCTATTTTCTTTCTCATAAGCACTGTTGTTCCTTTGCCTGGTGCCGACGCCACCCTTAAATCATCCATGAATGCCTCCATAAATGAAAATCCCATTCCTGAACGTTCCTGTTCCGGTTTGGTTGTATACAATGGTTCCATTGCTTTTGCCACATTCTCCATGCCAAGACCATCATCATGTACTTCTATTATTACCTGATTCTGTATGCCTTTAAGTCGCATTCTCACCTTTCCCGGACCATTGTCATAGCCGTGGACTATTGCGTTAGTTACCGCCTCGGAAACCGCTGTCTTTATGTCCTGTAACTCTTCAATTGTTGGATCTAAATATGTAACAAAGGCTGCTGCAACAACCCTTGCAAATGCTTCATTTTCTGACCTGGCTTCAAATAATAATTCAACATTGTTATTCTCTATCATACTTATGCCTCCTGTCCTTTAAGTTCATATATGTTAACTATCTTATGAAGTCCTGATATAAGAAGTATTCTCTTAACACTTTCACGGACTCCCACGATTGTTATGTCACCTTTATCCATAACCTTCTTGTAACGCCCCATAATAAGTCCTATTCCTGCACTGTCCATGAAATCCACTTTAGTAAAATCAAATACTATATGAGTTACGCCTCTCTTATCTATTACATCATCTATAACCTGACGCATTTCTTCTGCCAGATGATGGTCAAGTTCTGCATTCATACGTATTATAAGCTTGTTATCATTAACCATGTATATATAATCCATATGCTGGATTTCATCCTGCCCATCAGCTGTATTAACCTGTTCTGACATAATAATCTCCTCTTTCCTCTCTGCTTTTACACTTCACTAATTCTGCAACAAAGCCCCCGGCAAAGAATTATCTTTGCCGGGGGCTTATCTTTTAGTACCTCATCAATGTGAATTAACATAATCGCTGGCTTCTTTGTAATATCCGCTAGTCGAATAATCATCCACAATATACTTATAGTATTTCTTTGCATCATCAGTCTTTGCTAATGCTACATATGACTTAGCCGCGTAATAAGCTGAATCTGCACTGTTATTACATTTGTATGCTTTGACAAGATTCTCTGCCGCAACTTCATAGTTGGACTTATAATACTCTGTCATTCCTGTGTCATAGAAATTCTGTGCTGCTGCCGGAAGTGTAGCTGTAGCTATTGTATTATACAAAGTCTTGGCTGACTCACTTGGAAGTGCACTGACATCTACATCAACAAGCTTATTGGCAGCAGCATCAGGCTTATTGGCAATATAATCACTTGCCGCCTCTATTACTGATACTAACAGCTTGTTATTTCCATCTGTTCCACTTACAACACCGAGCTGCTGCTCAAGTGCATCTTTCTGTGCTTTCACATCCTCAAGTTCTTTCTGCATAGAATTAAGTTCTACATTACTTGAAGATAACTGCTCGCTGTATTCCTGAAGATTCTTCTTATAATCCTGAGTAAGGCCTTTATTCTTTGCCGGAATAATCAGGAACCATATAAGTGCTGCGCCTATCACAACACCAACAAGAACATTAATTATTGTTATTGCACCATTGCTTGGCTCTTTATATGAAGATTTAGGAAGAATAACATCATTACCACTAAGCGGCTTCTTGTCTATCTCCTTTTCCTTCCTTTTTGGGAGGAATGAACCTGATGTCTCTGCCTTCTTTGCTGCAGTTTTCTTTTCTATCTCTTCCATATACATATGAGCAAGAGTGTTGTTCTTATCTATTGCAAGCACTGCATTGAGCAGCTTCCTGGCTCTTGATAGCTCGTCCTGCTTAATATATATAAGTGCAAGCAGCAGATGTGCTTTGATAAGCTGAGGATTGTTGGCAACTACCTTCTTTAACTGGATGATTGCCATATCAGTATTACCTTCCTTGGCATAATTGAGTGAAAGGTTATATTTTCTGATTGTACCTGTGACCATCTCAAATCTGTTCTGGTTAGTCTGGATTTTCTTGATATAAGTTCCTGCTATATTGCCCTCTGGTGTAAAATTCTTACTTACAACCCACTGGCTTAATGCCTCAACAACATCTCCCATCTCACAATACACAAGTCCTAAAAGATTTCTTGCATTAGTATTGTACTTGTTAATCATAAGGCTTATCTTAAGACTTTCAACTGCACCTGTTAAATCTCTTACTCTTGCCTTATACAGACCGGCATTATAATATGCATCTGATACTCTTGCTGTTTTCTTATAGATTCCTACGTATTCACCACATTGTGGACATGTATCACCATCTGTAAGGAAGCTTCCACATTTAAAACATCTCATATGTCCACCCCTCACTACTTATCCGAATTCTTACCATTAAGTATCTGTGTTATCAAATCTGTTATATCTGGAACATCATTGTTGTATATAGCATCCTCTGCATCCTCAACCTCAAGACTTGGCTGGAACTTCTGTATTTCTTCATCAAAATTAATCATGATTATTTTCCTTTCTTTCCAATGCACGGACTACATCACCAACTAAATATAAAGAGCCCGTTGCAAACATCAGTCTGTTATCCCATCTGTTCAGAGCATCATCCACACTCTTAAATACAACAATATCAATTCCTGTTGTATATGCTTCAAATGCCTGCTTTATTATATTGGCTGAAAGTTTCCTCAGTCCACCCGCCATAGTAACATAGACTTTTCTGAAATGCTTACAGCCGCATAGTATCTTAATCATCTGGTCATAATTCTTATCACTTACAACAGAGAACAATAATGTTGCATCCTCTGCCGGATTGTTTTCATAAAGACTGTTCACTGATTCAATAAAACTCTGTATTCCCTGTGGATTATGTGCTCCATCAACATACAGATTATTCCTTACCAGTTCCATTCTTCCTGACCAGTGTGTTTCAAGAACTGCTTTTCTAACAAGTTCCTCGTTAAGTATAAGTTCTCCCTTACTGGCAAGAACGGCACATGCTGTCAATGCAATACTTGCATTCTCCATCTGATACAATGCATTCGTAGCCAGCCGGAAACAATCATTCTTATAATACTCATTATGAATTAAAAAATCAATATAACCGTATGTATTTTGTACCAGTTCAAATGTATTCTCATCGACCACACAGCAGTCGCTTCCCATCTCTTCTGCACGTGACTTTATCACCCTTGCTGCCTCTTTGACAACACCGCTTAATACAACCGGAGTTCCCTGCTTTATAATTCCAGCCTTCTCGGCCGCAATCTTCTCAACAGTATCACCAAGAATTGAAGCATGTTCAAGAGAAATAGTTGTTATTACTGATATTACAGGATTCTCAATGGCATTAGTTGCATCAAGCCTTCCACCAAGACCAGTTTCCATGACTACATAATCAACGTTCTGTTTCTTAAAATAGTACATTGCCATAACAAGCATATAATCAAAATACGCAAGTTCCTGCGTTCTGCAGTTCTCAACAGCATTATATGCCTCTTCAAAATCACTCTTGGATATCATCTGTCCGTTAATTTTAATACGCTCTCTGATATCCACAAGATGAGGTGACGTAAAAAGTCCTGTTTTGTAACCATTACTCTGCAGAATCTGTGCAATATATGCACACGTAGAGCCTTTGCCATTCGTTCCTGCAACATGTATTATCTTCAAATCTTTCTCTGGATTGCCACAATTACGTAATACCCGCCTGCCCCTTTCTACTCCGGTAGATGGTGCAAACTGGCTTATCCTGTTAAGCCTGTCTACAATCTCGTCGTACATTCCTCATCTCTTCCTTCCTTATACTGCATTAAAATGCATTGTTATATCTTATGCCTGTTTATATAATTTTATGCTTATATTGCATTCATTATACTACATAAGCCAGCAGTCTGAATTGTACCATAAGAACAAAAGATATATTTCTAAGGCAATCAGAACTGCCATAAGAATCCATCTTACAACCTTATTACACCTTGAAAGTATATCATACAAACCGACAAATACAACATATGTTCCTGCCGTAAATCTGCATGTACTCATAACATGTGATGTCAATGGCACAAGAAGTGATATAATTCCAAACACTGCCATTGAGTAATATTTTCTGTAAAACATATATCCATAAAGTATCAGTATTGCTATACAGAACCATCCCATATATGTGTATCTTGGCTCAATCTGTCCTGTACATGCCTTCCACAGTACGCCTATAATTGGAAAATACTCATCATCTCTCCATGCAATCTGGACATTCTTATATGCCCATGCATCACCACAGAAGAAATTAAGAAACGTCATATATGCAAATGCACCGAGCGGGCACACAAGCACTGACAGTATCTTCTTAGGTGCTTTAAGCATATCGATTACAAATGTCTTAACCCTGCCAAAGCTTATCTTAGCACCTTCCATGTCAATATAAAGCTGAACAACCAGTGCAAATACAAGTATACAGCCTACAATTCTTGTTCCACTTGAGCATGCTGCCATAATTCCTGCTGCCACATATTTCTTCTCAAAAAGGAAATAGAAAAAAAGTACAATGAACATTATAAACATTGCTTCTGTGTATACAGAACTGCAATAGAATGTGTATGGTGCCATAAATAAAAGCACTGGCATAATCATGGTATATTCTTCTTTAATAGAAGTCTGCTTCTTAAGACCTTTAACAGCAAAGAATGCTGCAATAATTATGCATATATTAGATACTGTCATTCCAATAACATAGGTGTTAATAAGCCCCCCTGTCACTGCCTTTAATGCTGCACACACGATAACATATAATGGGAAGAACGCCCAGTTAGCCTGTGGATCAATATCCGTAGGATGTGTATAGCCATGATTGATTATATAGGCATATTTCTTTGCATCCCACTCGTTCATAAGAAACAGAAATGATCTGTGTGTCCCCATAATTCCATTATACACAGGAACCATGATAAGCATAATCAGTCTTGATATCGCAAATATAATCAATATCTTTAACAGAAGCTTACAATTCTCATTATTTTTTAGTCTGTTCATCTAATGCCTCATTTCAATATTATACGGATTATATGATATACAGCTGCCGGGATTGTACTGATTGCAGGTACTACAAACATAGCAGCCACAACTATCGCAAACAATCCAATATATACATACTGTGCACAGTACTTAGCCCATACAGGAACATTTATTGTTCTCTTATGGTTAATTATAAGGCATGCCACAGTTATTAACAATGTCACAAGTGTAATAAGCAGTCCTGCATTTCTGCCCTTTGGCACAAATGTAAACACTAATGTATTCTCGCCTTCGTGAACCTGTACACCTGTAAACAGCCCTGCTATCTCTTTAGTCTTAACTGTCTTTCCATCAAGTGTAACAGTCCAGTTAGCGCTCTTAATAACCGGTATCAGGGCATAATCCTTAGTTCCATCACTGTTTATCTTAACTGTAAGCGTATTATTAGTATATGAAACTTCTGTCTGTTTATCTGCAAAATCCTCACAGAGCTTATCCATCTTCTCCATATTAAGAAGTCCGATAGTCATCTTACTCTGGTTCATATATTTAGGCTTATCATATTCAATCTTAATCTGGACATCCTCATCTTCAAATATACCCAGATAAAGAAGATTATTATTATAATCCGTAAAATATGCTGTATTATTAACATCTCCAAGTGTAGGTACAACAACTGCCTCACCATTCACATATACATGTATGCTGCTCTCAAGCTTAGATGCATTAGCGTCCGCATTAGGCTTCTTCACATCTGCAATATTCATATATATAGCACTTCTGCTTCCAACATTAATAGCCATTGACTTAATATTGCCAGCAGTCTCTGCCTGTGGATATATTCTCGTTACAAATGTTTCTTTATCTCCAGTCATTGCCTTATACATTCTGTTATGGTATGTAATCCAGTCAACATTAGTCATATCAAGCTTGCTGAAGCTGCTGTCAACACAGAATCCAAATGGCAGGTTATAATTAGTGTTGTAAAGGCTGTAATCGCCTTCCTTCTTCTCTAATGTATATAAAGCACTATCAAGTTCATTGATATTAACTGCCTGTGTAACATGCAGCACTGCATTACTGAATACTGTTCCACCTGAATCTAACAGCCACAGGAAA
>OIYR01000526.1_pt1 | contig 21132 bp, 16 predicted proteins | sample 1588221 | NCBI WGS metagenome assembly OIYR01 (sample SAMN03283292) | human gut metagenome | biome: human-associated habitat; material: feces | host: Homo sapiens | place: Peru | collected 2012
TGACGCTCATCCATGGGCGCAACCAGTGGAAACTGCGGTCAAACTCATCTGCCTCGATGACTACGAAGTCGCTCTTGTCTGAGAGAATGTAGTTTGTGCCATAGTTCTTGGAGATTCCTCCGAGGAAGGCATTGCAGTCGAGATGGCTCTGGTGCATGATGTGGGCACACATGGTAGAAGTAGAAGTCTTGCCGTGTGTACCTGCCACGCACAGTCCCTTGTGGGTGCGGGTCAGGGTACCCAGAACCTGCGCACGCTTCTCGATGGTGAATCCATTCTCGCGGAAGTAAACCAGCTCCTTGTGCTCAGCAGGGATGGCTGGTGTATAGACAACCAGCGTGTTCTTGGCATCCTTGCAAGCCTCAGGGATGAGATCTACATTCTCTTCGTAGTGGATGAGCATTCCTTCTTTCTCCAACTCGTGAGTGAGATTGGAAGGAGTCTTGTCGTATCCGGCTACAACCAACTTCTTGCTGAGGAAGTATCTGGCGATGGCGCTCATACCGATGCCGCCTGCACCTACAAAATAAACTGCTTTAATATCCTTGATTTCCATTATCTTGTTGCTAATTTGATTACTTCGTCGGCGATGACGTCGGCTGAGTTTTTTAATCCTAATTTCTTGATGTTCTCACAGAGTGAGTTGAGTTTATCCTCGTTCTTGACTGTGTTGATGGCTTTCTGGAGCAATTCGTTTGGCGCATCAGCATCTTTCACGTAGATGGCTGCATCCTTGTTTACCAGTGCCATGGCATTCTTGGTCTGATGGTCTTCTGCCACGTTAGGGCTTGGGACGAGGATGACTGGCTTTCCGATGAGGCAGAACTCACTGATACTGCTGGCTCCGGCACGGCTGATCACGAGGTCGGCAGCCTTGTAAGCTGCGCCCATGTCGCTGATGAAGTCGGTAACCTTGAGCATTGGCAGTTCCTTGCCCTTGAGTTGCTCCATGATGGCTGCGTTGTAGTATTTACCTGTCTGCCAGATAAACTGCACGCCGCTTTCCTTCACGAGGTCGAGGTGCTGAAGCACGCTCTCGTTGATGGTTCTTGCACCGAGGCTTCCGCCCACGAGCAGGATGGTTTTCTTGTCAGGGTCGAGACCGAACTGCTTTCGTGCCTCTTCCTTGGTGAGGGTAGTCTCCAATACGTTCTGGCGTACTGGATTTCCCGTCATGATGATTTTGTCGGCAGGGAAGAAACGTTCCATTCCTTCGTAAGCCACGCATATCTTTTCTGCCTTCTTTGCCAGGAGCTTGTTGGTCACACCTGCGTATGAGTTCTGTTCCTGGATGAGGCATGGAATACCTTTGCTAGCGCAAACGTTGAGTGTAGGACCGCTGGCGTATCCGCCCACACCTACAGCGGCCATTGGCTTGAAATTCTTGATGATGCTCTTGGCCATATGCTGGCTCTTCCATATCTTGAAGAGAACAGCGATGTTCTTGAGCAGATGCTTTCTGTCGAAACCGCAGATAGGCAATCCTTTGATTTCATAACCCGCTGCAGGAACACGCTGCATTTCCATTCTGCCGAGTGCTCCAACAAACAATATTTTGGCATCAGGGCGCTTTGCCTTGATGGCGTTTGCGATGGATACGGCAGGGAATATATGACCGCCTGTACCGCCTCCACTTATGATAATTCTCAGTTCATTATTCATAATCCATTCTTGTTTACGACCCGAGGGTCAACAATTTTCACGCAAAGGTAAGCAAAAAAATCCATTTAATGGCATTTTTTACCTTATTTATGATACTCTTTTGTTATGCAGCAGCAAATTTGTCAAAATTTGCTTCGTTTTGAGGCAAATCTTTCTTTTTTGCGGTTCTACTGATGCTTAAGATGATGCCCAAGTAGAGACAGTTGATGATGGTTGAGGTTCCACCTCGGCTGATGAGCGGAAGTGGCTGACCAGTAACCGGTGCCAAGCCTACAGCTACAGCCATGTTGAACAGTGCCTGGATAACCAGCATGATGGCAAGTCCCATGCACAGGAATGCTGGGAATGTGTTCTCACACCGGTTGGCGATTCGTCCGGCTCTGAAGAGCAGAATGATGTAGAGGAATGCCACAAAGAAGGCACCCCACAGTCCCATTTCCTCGATGATGATGGCGTAGATGAAGTCGGAGAATGCCTGAGATAGGAAATCTCGTTCTACGGAGTTTCCCGGTCCCTTTCCCACGATATTCGATGAGGCGATGGCGATGTTGGCATGTGCCACCTGCGCATCCTTATCCAGGTCCACGTCTTCCGGAGCCACTGGCTTGGAATTGATAAACTTGTCGATACGTGCTTTCCAGGTATCTGCTCGGTGGAACATCTTCTCTGCCATACCTGGTGCTTCTTCCTTCTCGTTGATGTTCTCTGTGAGCGTATTTTCCGGCTTGTTTCCTCCGTTTTCCTTGTCTTCACCCACGATCATGACGCCGGCGAAGACAACGCAGATAAATATCAAGACGCTGCCCACGAGTTTGCCTATCTGACTCATAGGTACTCTTCCGATGATCATCATGCATAAGATGGTGATGCACAGAAGCATGGCGGTGGATAAGTTCTCAAGTCCGATGAGGATGATAAACGGGCAGCAGGCCGTCAAGACATACTTGAAGGCTCTCCGTTCTGCACCATTCTGCGTCTGCATTGCACTGAGAATCTGTGCCACTACCAGCACCACCGCTCCCTTGGCTATTTCCGAAGGCTGAAACTGGATGCCCACCAGGTTAATCCAGCGGGATGCGCCATTGGTGGATTGTCCCGCTATCAAAACCCAGATGAGTAAGCCCAGAGATGGAAATATCACAAAAGGAGTGACGATCTTGAAGTACTTACACTTAACCTTGAGCATACATATCATGGTGCCTAAGCCTAGAAAAAGGAGACCTATATGGCGTATTACCGGCGCCATATAGTTACCACTCTTGTAAGACAAGGAGCTAGAGGCGGAATACACCTCTATGATGCTTATCATACAGAGAAAGAAGAAGACCATCCAGATGACCTTGTCTCCCTTGAATATGTTGCCTATGGTCTTATTGTTCATTTCTTAACTGTCCTATCTCTAAAATTATTATCACTTAAGTTCTTGCCAAATGAAAAGTTATTCACCGATGGCTCTTGCCAGTGCCTTGAACTGCTCGCCGCGGTCCTCCATGTTCTTGAAGAGGTCGAAGCTGGCGCAGCATGGGCTCAGCAATACGGTGTCGCCTGGCTTGGCCAGCTCCTGGCAGGCAGCCACGCAGTCTTTCATGCTGTGGGTGTCGCGAACAGGAATGCCCAGGGCATCGAAGTTGTCGTGCAGCTTCTGGTTGTCGGCTCCGAGATATACGATACCTGCACACTTCTCCTTTACCAGGTCCTTGATCTGGTTGTAATCGTTGCCCTTGTCCTTACCACCGATGATGAGGATGGTAGGGGTTGTCATGCTTTCCAGAGCGTACCAGCAAGCATCCACATTGGTAGCCTTTGAGTCGTTTACATAGTAAACTCCCTTGAACTTGCCCACCTTCTCCAGTCGGTGCTCTACGCCTGGGAAGTCGCTGAGGCCCTTGTGCAGGGTCTCGTGGTCGATGCCAACGATGTTGCAGGCGAGTCCTGCTGCCAGGCTGTTGTAGATGTTGTGCTTGCCGCGCAGGCTCATGTCTGCCTGTGGCATCTCGAAGGCTGATGGGAAGTTGAGCTTGTACTTGCCGTCCTCGATGTAGCCCACGCATCCTTCCTCGTTGAATTCTGAGAATGGGCAGAGGTGTGACTTGAGGTCATACTTCTCCAGTTCCTTCTTCACGATAGGATCGTCGTTCCAGAAGATGAAGCTGTCTTCCTCTGTCTGGTTCTGTGTGATGCGCATCTTGGCATCGGTATAGTTCTGCATCTTGAACTCGTAGCGGTCCAGATGGTCTGGAGTGATGTTGAGCAGGATTGCCACGTTGGCACGGAATTCGTACATGTTGTCAAGCTGGAAACTGCTCAGCTCGATGACGTAGTACTTATGAGGTGTCTCTGCCACCTGCAGCGCCAGACTCTTGCCTATATTGCCAGCCAGTCCTACATCGTAGCCAGCCGACTTGATGATGTGATAGATCAGCGAAGTAGTTGTGGTCTTGCCGTTGCTACCTGTGATGCAGATCATCTTGGCATTTGTATATCTGCCTGCAAATTCAATTTCGCTGATGATAGGAGTACCCTTTGCCATCAGTTTCTGAATCATAGGGGCTTCCTTAGGAATACCCGGGCTCTTGATGACTTCATCAGCGTCTAAGATTTTCTCTTCAGTATGATGTCCCTCTTCCCACTCAATGCCGTGGTCGTCCATCAACTTCTTGTAGTTGTCCTTGATCTTAGACATGTCAGAGACAAATACCTCGAATCCCTCTTTTTTCGCCAGCACGGCAGCACCTGCGCCACTTTCGCCAGCTCCTAAAATTACAATTTTGCTCATTGTTGTATCTTTATCTTGTCAGGCTAATAAGAGCCTTTGTTTTATCTAATCTTCAATGTGATGATGGTGAGTGCTGCCAGGATGATGGTCACGATCCAGAAACGGATGGTAATCTTTGATTCGTGGTAGCAGTTGCGAGGCTTCTTCCACAGATACTTGCAGTCTGGATCCAGCTGGCTGTCCTGCGTACGGAAGTTGTCGTGGATAGGCGTGCGCTTGAAGATGCGCTGCTTGATGCCTCTGCGCTTACCCAGCTTGTAGTAATATACCTGCATCATCACGCTGAGGCTCTCTACGAAGAAGATTCCGCAGAGGATAGGCAGCATCAGCTCCTTGTGGATGATGATGGCGCCCACGGCGATGATACCGCCGATGGTGAGCGAACCGGTATCGCCCATGAACACCTGCGCAGGGTAGGCGTTGTACCAGAGGAAGCCGATGAGGGCTCCGATAAAGGCACAGAAGAATACCACCAGCTCCTCGGAGCCAGGAATATACATGATGTTGAGGTAGGCGGCAAACTCGATGTGCGACGACACATACGCAAGAATGCCTAATGCCACACCTATGATGGCGGAGTTTCCGGCACACATTCCATCCATTCCATCGTTGAGGTTGGCACCGTTGGAAACGGCGGTAACTACGAAGATGGTCATGATTACAAAGAGAATCCAGCCTGCAGCTACCTTGTGCTCACCACAGAAGCTGGTGATGCTGGAGTAGTCGAGATTATGCCCCTTGATGAATGGTATGGTGGTTTTCAACGACTTTCGTGCCTCTGCACGATGCTTTACCACCGTCTCCTGTCCCTGGCGTTCGATGGCGAGGTTCTCGTTCATCTTCACGTCAGGAGAAGCCCAGAGCACCAGACCTACGATGAGGCCGATACCAACCTGTCCTACGATTTTGTATTTGCCCTTCAAGCCCTCTTTGTCGCGCTTGAAAATCTTGATGAAGTCATCCATACCACCGAGGAAACCAAGCCATACGGTAGTGATGATCATCAGGATCAGATAGATGTTGCGCAATCTGCCGAGCAGCAATACCGGTACGAGGATGGCCAGGATGATGATGACGCCACCCATGGATGGGACACCGATCTTCTTTACGCCGAATGGGTCGATGCTGGCATCGCGCTGGGTCTCGGTAATCTGCTTGCTCTTGAGGTACTTGATGAACTTCTCGCCAAACCATGCAGAGATGACGAGTGATAAAATCAGTGCGAGTAGGGCACGGAATGAGATGTAACCCCACATGTGGGAACCTGTGATGCCCCACTGCTCCAGAAATCTAAAAAGATAGTATAACATTTTTCTTCTTCTCTTTTTCTATTAGATGATAATACTACTTGTTGATACCGAAGATTTCGCGAAGCACTTCCTTGTCGTCGAAGTGATGCTTCACGCCCTTGATCTCCTGGTAGTCTTCATGTCCCTTTCCGGCAACGAGGATTACATCGCCCTTCTTGGCCAGCATGCAGGCTGTGCGGATTGCTTCCTTGCGGTCAACGATGCTGATCACCTTCTTCATCTGCTGGGCGTTGAGACCAGCCAGCATGTCGTTGATGATGTCCTGTGGCTCTTCGAAGCGAGGATTGTCGCTGGTGATGATAACCTTATCGCTCTGCTTGACTGCCTCTTGTGCCATCAACGGGCGCTTGCCCTTGTCACGGTTTCCACCGGCACCGCAGACGGTAATCACTTCACCGCCCTTGCCGTCGAGAACCTCGTGGATGGCATTCAGTACGTTCTCCAATGCATCTGGGGTATGAGCATAGTCAACGATGGCTGTATAGCCTTCAGGCGACTGGATTGGCTCCAGTCGTCCGTTTACGCTGTGAAGGGTACTCATCACAACGAGTACATCCTCCGGCTTCTTGCCGAGCATGACGGCTGCACCATATACGGCAAGCAGATTGCTTACATTGAATTTTCCGATAAACTGTACGCCTACCTCTCTGCCATCTATCTCCAGATACATGCCGCCGAAGTGACACTCCAGGATTCTTGCCTTGAAGTCTGCCATAGAGCGGGTTGAGTAGGTCTTCACGGTAGCCTTGGTGTTCTGTACCATGATCATGCCGTTCTTGTCATCGGCATTGGTAATGGCGAAGGCAGTCTTAGGCAGACCATCGAAGAAAGCCTTCTTGGCGTTGCGGTAGTTCTCGAATGTCTTGTGATAGTCGAGATGGTCGCGGGTGAGATTGGTGAACAGTCCGCCGGCGAACTCCAAACCGCCGATACGCTTCTGTGCGATGGCATGAGAAGAGCACTCCATGAAGGCGTATTCGCATCCTGCCTCTACCATCTTGCCCAGCAGCATGTTCAGCTCGATAGGGTCTGGGGTAGTGTGGTCGGCAGGAATTGCCTCGCCCTCAATGTAATTGCAGACGGTGGAGAGCAGACCGCACTTATGTCCGAACTTGCGGAACATATTATATAATAAGGTGGCGATGGTGGTCTTGCCATTGGTGCCAGTCACGCCAACCAACTTCAGCTTCTTGGATGGATCACCATAGAAGAGTGTAGCCACTTTACCTACAGCATCTTCGGTAGATGCTACCTGAATGTAAGTTACGCCTTCGATTTTCTCCTCAGGCATATCTTCGCACAAAACCGACTTTGCGCCCAGGGTCAATGCCTTTGAAATAAACTGGTGGCCGTCAACCTGAGTGCCCTTGATAGCAACGAACAAGTGACCTTCCTTAATCTTTCGGGAGTCGATGTTTACGCCCGAAACCTCTACATCAGCATCACCGACAATCTGAATCGGCTCGATGTTTTTGAGTAATTCTTGTAACTTCATATTTAATATCTTTATGTATTTACACCTTATTATATATATATTAGTTCAATTCGATGATACAGATGGAACCCTTCTTGACCGGTGTTCCCGGCATGAGACTCTGCTTGATTACCTTGCCTCTGCCATGAATCCTGGTTCTGATTCCTCTGCTCTCCATGCAGAAGATAGCGTCTCTGGCTCCCATGCCCGTAATATCCGGCACGGTGCTTTTGCCGTATTGCTTCTCCTTGATGAGCTTGATACTTCTGCTTCCTATGCGTTCTGCCTTGCCCCAGATAGGATTGCCGTTGGCGTAGCTTCCACTCCAGTTGGTGTTGGTCTTGATGCCCAGGTGGGTGAGTACGTAGTCGGCAGCCAGCACGTTTCCGTTCTTCACGTCCGGAACGAAGATGGAGGCTGAATCCTTGGCATCCTTCACGTCGAGTTTCAGGCTCTGTGCCATGATGCCTTCGGCAATGTCGTGGAATACCTTACCGCTCATACTGCCGCCGGAAGCTGGCAAACCTGATTTCTGAATGCAGACGATACAGCTGTAGCGCGGATTGTCGGCAGGGAAGTAGCCGGCGAAGCTCACCAGATAGTTGGTAATGCCGTTCTTGTAACCGCCGGCTCCCTTGGAAACCTGAGCCGTACCGGTCTTTCCGGCAACCTTGAAGTTAGGCGAACCGGCTTTTTTGCCCAGTCCCAGGCTAACCACCTGTTCCAGGATGGTCTGCATCTTCTTGATGGATTGCGGTTTGGCTATCTGTGGGCGCATCACCTCTGGCGGAAACTCCATGATGGTTTCTCCGTTCTTCACTACCTTGCTCACGAATCTAGGACGCATCATCTTGCCGTTGTTGGCGATGGTGTTGTAGAAGGTGAGGGTAGAGATCGGTGGCACCTGCGTCTCGTATCCGATGCTCATCCATGGCAAGCTGGTCTTTGCCCAGTTGTCATACTGTCCGTGGCTGTTTCTGTGCGGCATTCGGATTCGGGCAGGAGTAGCTCCCACCAGCGGAATCTTCAGGTCGTCGTGCAGACCGGTGCGATAGATGCCCTGTACGAATTTCTCCGGACAGTTGTGGTAGTGGTCGTCGATGATTCGGCTCACACCGATGTTAGAACTGTACCACAGTGTCTTTGCGAAGGTCAGCATTCCATATCCGCCCTTTCGCCAGTTATGGTCCTTCATATCTCGTCCGTACATCTGCCAGACGCCACATCCCGTTTCCACGTGACAGGTAGTATCTACCACGCCATCATCGAGCGCTACGAGCAGCGAGGCAGGCTTGAATACCGAACCCGGCTCCAGAAGGTCGCTCACGGCATGGTTGTGAATCTCTCTGTATTCGCCATCGAAGCATTTTTCCATGTTTACAATGGCCTTGATGTCGCCGGTAGGCACATCCATCACGATGGCTACACCCACGTTGGCATTGATTTCCTTCAACTCTTCGATGAGTGAGCGCTCGGCAAGATCCTGCATGCTCACATCGATGGTGGTAACGATGTCGGCACCGTCGATAGGAGGGGTATCGGTGATGTCGAGGAACTTATTGCGCACCTTGCGGCGATGCACGATACCATTGGTTCCGCGCAGGATGGAGTCATAGCTCAGCTCCAGTCCGAATCTGGCGGTATCCTTGGCACCAAACATGGCTCCGATGGTTCTTCCTGCCAGCGAACCGTAGGTACGGGTGCGGGCATTGTATTCCTCCCAGTGGAATCCGCTCTTGTAGGGAGTGAGGCGGAAAATTGGCAGCGCCTTCACCTCGGTGAAGGTGTTATAGTCGATACGACTTCCATATACTGCCCAGTGGCGGCTCTTCTTGCCACGTCCCTCTATGAGATGGCGCTTGAATTCCTCTGCAGTCTTCTCCGGGAATATCTTGTGGAGTCCCTGGCAGATGGAATCCTGCTTGGCATCCCAAAGCGAGTCGTTGCCGGCTTCGGTCAGCGCCTTGAAGTCCATGAATACCTTGAACTCTGGCAGCGAACTCGCCATCAGCTGTCCTGCGCAGCTCAGGATGTTGCCTCGGTTAGGCTTCACGGTCACGGAGTCTCTCTTCTGTCGCTCGGCAACCTGCATCCAGTAGTCGTGCTTAGCCGTCATGATGTAGAGTGCTTTTCCTACGATGGCGGTGGCAATCAGGGTCATGATGATGGCGATGGCACTATAGCGCGGCATTACTTTCTTATGCTCAAACTTGCTCATTCTTCTGGTATGTTTATGATGTAAGGAGGTTGTGTGGCGATGTGCAGGGTGCTGTCCTTGCTGTGTTTCAGCATATCGAGCACATTGCTTTCACGACTCTTCTCTGTTATCTGACTGCTGGTTGACAGCGCTTTGTATTTCGTGTCTTGCAGCTCTTTTTGCAGTTGATCCAATTCGATGAGATCCTTCTGGATGCTGTATCGGTTGGATATGTAGATAATGATGAAAACCACGATGAGCATGAACAGCCATATCTGCTTTCTGATGATTTGTGCGGTGAGGATGTCGCCACCCAGAATCTTGCGCAGTGTGAAGCTGGCAGAACCCGACACTTCCTCCTCGATGGCCTGCTTGGCAATCACTTCCTTGAGTGAAGCCTGCGGAGCCGGTTTGGGAGCTTCCGGCTGCGCCTTCTGCTCTTCAGCCGGGATGCTTGTTTCTGGTTTTTCTTTATCTTGTTTCATTTTCTATTGCATTACATGATTGCAGTTACATGATAATCTCATTTACTCTATTTCTTTTCTGCGATTCTCAACTTGGCGCTGCGGCTTCTCGGGTTTCTCTCCTGCTCATCGGCGTCTGGTATGATTACCTTGTTGTTGACGAGCTTGAAAGGCGTCTCGATTCTTCCGAAGAAGTCCTGTTCTACCTTGCCCTCTGGATTGCCCGCCTTCATCATGTTCTTCACGATGCGGTCTTCCAGTGAGTGATAGGTAATCACCGAGAGCCTTCCTCCCGGCTTGAGCAGTTCGGTGGCAGAGCGGAGCATTTCTTTCAGGGCATCCATCTCGTGATTCACCTCTATGCGCAGTGCCTGGAAGAGCTTGGCCATCTCCTTCTTCTCCCGCTCTCGCTTGAAGAGGGGTTCCACGGCAGCCATGAAGTCCTTGGTGGTCTTGATGGGGCTTGCGGCTCTTGCCTTGACCAGCGCTGAAGCGATGCGGCGGGAATTCTTCAGTTCGCCGTAGAGATAGAAGATGTCGGCAAGTGCCTCTTCCTCGTATTCGTTCACGATGTCGGCAGCAGTCTTCCCGGCTCTCTTGTTCATGCGCATGTCGAGAGGAGAATCAAAGCGGAAGGAGAATCCGCGGGTCTCGTCGTCGAAATGATGACTCGATACACCGAGGTCGGCGAGTAGTCCGTCTAGTCCCTCCACGCCATAGTATCTCATCCAGTTCTTCAGGTATCTGAAGTTGGAGCATACAAAGGTGAAGTTGGGATTTGCCACCACGTTGCGCTCGGCATCAGCGTCCTGGTCGAAGCTGTAGAGATGTGCTCCCTCGCTTAGGCGGGAGATGATCTCCCTGGAATGTCCTCCACCGCCGAAGGTAACATCTACATAGATGCCGCCTGGCTGGATGTTGAGTCCGTCAACGCTCTCCTTGAGGAGCACGGGTACGTGATATGTTTCTGCTGTCTTGATCATTCTTCTTGATTCTTTTTCTTTTGTAAGTTACTTATTTTTAACTTGTTTCTTTCACGTGCATGTACTTATATACAGCGCGTATGTACCTATTTAATAGGAATTCGGCTCCAAAGGTACATAAAAATCCTCACATAGCTCCATGTTTCCCCACAAATTTTATGAAACGGGCGCAAAAAAATGATTTTTTCATTTTTACGCTCCTTATTCGCTGGTATCTGGTAATTCGCGAAAAACGATGTTTTTTGTCTTGATTTCTCCCGAAAAGGTGGAAAAATGCACTATTTTTTGGCATTATTGATAATTTTTCGGGAAAAATGACTCTTATTTAAAAAAGAAAAACTAACTTTGCACGTACTTATTAGGTTTACTGAAAATGAGTGGTTCAATAGAGAAAACGATAGACATAGAAAAGATACTGAAGAATAAGATGGGGAGCAAAGCTAAATTTGTTCCTGGATTCCTCGTGTCTTGGCTGAAAAAGATCATACATGAAGACGAAGTGAACAAGTTCTTGTGGGAAAGCCGAAACCTCTCCGGTACGGAGTGGCTTACAGAATGTGTGCGCTATCTGAAGATGGATGTAGAAATCGTAGGCTTGGAGAATTTGCCGGATAAGAATGATGGCAAGCTCTATACTTTCGTGTCTAATCATCCGCTGGGCGGACAGGACGGTGTGTGCCTCGGCTCCATCATCGGAACGCATTATGATGGTAAGTTCCGCTATCTGGTAAACGATCTGCTGCTCAATCTTCCGGGCTTGAAGCCGGTGAGCATCGGTATCAACAAGACCGGCAGACAGAGCCGTGACTTCCCTCGCATGGTAGAGGCTGGATTCCAGAGCGACAACCACATGCTGATGTTCCCTGCTGGATTGAACAGCCGCAAGCAGCCTGATGGCAGCATCCGCGATCTGCCTTGGAAGAAGACTTTCATCTCCAAGAGTGTGGAATACCAGCGTGATGTGGTGCCTATCCATTTCGGTGGTCAGAACTCGGAGCGATTCTATCGCATCGCCAGGTTCAGCGACAAGCATCTGCCTTTCAACCTTGCCATGATGTTCCTCGTGGATGAGATGTACAAGAATGTGGGCAAGCATTTCCGCATCGCCATCGGCAAGCCGATTCCCTGGCAGACTTTCGATCACAGCAAGTCGGCTACAGAGTGGGCACAGTATGTGAAGGACAGGGTTTACGAACTCTAGTGAGAACCCTTTTACAGTGAGCAATCATAGAAAAAGTAAGAGAAATAGAACAAGATAATTATCGATATTATATAGAGAATTATGGAAGAAGAAATCATCCAACCGATTGACCGCGAACTGCTGAAGAGCGAGTTGACTCCCGAGAAGCAGCTTCGTATGACCAACAAGAGTCATAACGAAATCTATATCGTTACGGCTAATGATTCGCCAAATGTATTGAAGGAAATTGGTCGCCTTCGTGAAATCGCTTTCCGCGAAGCAGGTGGTGGAACGGGTAAATCGATGGACCTTGACGAATTCGACTTTGGTGACAACTGCTACAAGCAGCTTATTGTCTGGAATCCAGATGCTAACGAGATTATCGGTGGCTACCGTTATCTCCTGGGCAAGGATTGGGAACTTGATGAAAAGGGGCAGCCTAAGCTTGCTACCAGTCACATGTTCCACTTTTCAGATAAGTTCCTGAAGGAATACATGCCATATACTGTGGAGCTGGGCCGTTCGTTCGTCTCTCTCGAGTATCAGAATGTGCGCAAGAATACCAAGAGTATCTTTGCTCTCGACAATCTCTGGGACGGATTGGGTGCCCTTACCGTGCTCTATCCGGATGTAAAGTATTTCTTCGGCAAGATGACGATGTATCCTTCTTACATCCGTCGTGGCCGCGATATGATTCTCTACTTCCTCAAGAAGCATTTTGATGACAAGGAGAACCTGGTGATTCCGATGAAGCCATTGAAGTTGGAAACTCCTGAGAGCGAGATGGCTGCTATCTTCACGGAAGATGATTTCCGTGCTGACTATCGCATTCTGAATCATGAGATTCGCCAGCTCGGTTTCAATATTCCTCCTCTGGTGAATGCCTACATGAACCTCAGTCCTACCATGAAGCTCTTTGGTACAGCCATCAATTATGGCTTCGGCGATGTAGAGGAGACGGGCATTCTCATTGCCGTGGATGAAATCCTGGAGGAGAAGCGTATTCGCCACATCAACAGCTTTATTGAGGAGCATCCTGAGGCGCTGAAGATTACAAGCGGTGCCAATAAGATTTTCTACAAGGAAAAAGAATAGTATTTTCTAATTTACTCTTCACCCTTCACCGGGATGGTGTAAGGTATTGTAAATTAGATGATTAGGCGGGTGAAGAGTTGAACTGGCTCTTCACCACTCTTCACCACTCTTCACCCATATTATTTTAGAGGAAAGAATATCAGAGAGGCAATGGTTCCGTCATCAATGAAGACTAGGCTTTGTCATCAATGAAGACCAGGCCCTGTCATCAATGAAGACCAGATCTTGGAATAAATGATAACTGAACCTCGCGATAAGTGAAGAGTGGTGAAGAGTGGTGAAGAGTGAACCACCACTCTTCACCGCCCACACTCCCAGTGTTTATAGGGGTTTCAGCCGATTTGGTGAAGAGTGAAGAGTAAAAGCGAGAGTAGTCTTTTTACAGATAGTTCAGCTGGATTTTATCTCCCGACGTATCGTTTTGTGCCTGGCAATGGCACAAAGTTGCCCTGGTAAAGGGCAATATCTTGCCATAACCAGGCAGTAAATGGAATAAGGCAAAGAATGCCAATATTCCATTATACTTTCTTAGGCAAGTAAGAGATTGCTGGGTTAAATTGTCTTAATGAATCCGGAAAAAGGCAGCGAATTTTTGGTTTTATGTGTCTAAAAGTGTATCTTTGCGCAGGTTTTATGTGTCAGAAAGTGTAATGATAGCGTGGTTTTATGTGTCGAAAAGTGTATCGTTCTGGCATTTTTATGTGTCTAAAAGTGTAAAGATATGAAGAGAAAGGTATATGAACAGCTTCTGGAATGGAAGAGTCAGGAGCACCACAAGCCATTGATTCTTAATGGTGTACGACAATGTGGAAAAACTTATCTCCTTAAGGAATTCGGTAGGCAGGAATTTGATAGTCTGGCTTACGTAAGTTGCGATAGGAATGTAAACCTGCAAGCCATCTATTCAGGCGATTTTGACGTTGCCAGAATCATTCAGGGCTTAAGTGCTTTGACTGGGGTAGATATTATTCCAGGCAAAACTCTTATTTTTCTGGATGAAGTGCAGGCATTCCCGCAGGCTTTAGAGGCTTTGAAATATTTCTGTGAAGATGCCCCGGAATATCATATTGTAGTAGCTGGTTCTCTGCTGGGAGTTGCTTTGCATGCAGGAGTCTCGTTTCCTGTAGGCAAGGTGCAGACCTTGCGTCTCTTTCCGATGGATTTCGAGGAGTTTCTCATGGCAATGGGCGAGGAGCAGCTGCTGAAGTTGATGCACAGCCATGACTATGAACTGATGAATGCTTTTCACGAAAAACTGAAGGACTTGCTGCGACAATATTATTATGTAGGTGGTATGCCCGAAGTGGTAAAGGCTTTTGCTGAAAACAAGTTGCTTAATCAGGTGCGCAGCCTGCAGAACGAGATTCTTTCCAACTATGCCAGTGATTTCTCTAAGCATGCACCATCGCAGGAAGTGCCCCGTATAGATATGGTTTGGCAATCCATTCTGGGGCAGTTGTCTAAGGAGAACAAAAAGTTTGTCTATGGCGTGTTGAAGAAGGGCGGTAGAGCCAAGGAATTTGAACTTGCCATCCAGTGGCTGGTGGATGCTGGACTGGTGTATAAGATAACAAAGGTATCGAAGCCGGAGTTGCCTCTGAAGTTTTATGAAGATTTATCGGCGTTTAAGCTATATTTATGCGATTGCGGGTTGATGGGTGCCATGGCTGATACGCCTGCCAAGGAGGTACTTTTGGGTGATGCGGTATTTACTGAATATAAAGGAGCTTTTACGGAACAGTATGTGCTGCAGCAGTTGCTTGCATCCGGATGGCAGCATATCTATTATTACAGTTCCGATACCTCTCGTATGGAAATGGATTTTCTGATTCAGCGTGATGGTGTCTTATTGCCTATTGAGGTAAAAGGAGGTACAAGCGTCAAGGCAACCTCCCTTCATCATTATCTGATGGAGCATCCGGATATTTCAGCCATCCGTTATTCTATGTTGCCTTATCGCCAGCAGGCTAATATCACCAATATGCCGTTATACGGGGTGTTCTTAAAATGAATTGCAATATGGACAGAAAATTATCAATCAGATTTTATAAAGACCGGGAGGTAAGAGCGGTTTGGGACGGGGAACACAACAAGTGGTGGTTCTCCGTACTGGATATTATTGGCGTTTTGAACGAGCAGGATGATTATTCCAAAAACCGTAATTACTGGAAGTATCTGAAGACTAAGCTGAAGAAGGAAAATACTGAGTTGGTTAGTACCACTAACCAACTGAAAATGCAGGCAAAGGATGGTAAGATGTATAAGACAGATGTCCTGGATAACGAAGGCATTATGCTGCTAGCCAGGAACTTTCCTAATAATAAGGCTGCTGACTTTCTGGATTGGTTTACCTATAGCGATAATACCATTGATGGACAGAGTCGTAAGAAAGCATACACTCTTTTTGAGAGTGAATTGATCAATTCCATTACAGAAGGCTCTGTCAAAGGTTTGCAGCAGATTCATGCTTTCCTCTTTGGTGGTCTATACGATTTTGCAGGACAGATCCGAACTGTGAATATTGCAAAGGGCGGTTTCCAGTTTGCTATGGCGCAATATCTCCCACAAACACTTGCAGGAATCGAACAGATGCCGGAAAGTACGCTGGATGAAATCATCGACAAATACGTAGAAATGAACATCGCTCATCCTTTCCGTGAGGGAAATGGTAGAGCTACGCGCATTTGGCTTGACTTGATATTGAAGCGCAGGCTGAAAAAATGTGTGGATTGGAGCCTTATTGACAAGAATGATTATTTGGCTGCGATGACACAGAGTGTTGTTGATAGCAGTCGCATCAAACAGCTTATTTCCAATGCTTTAACTGATAAGATTGAAGACCGTGAGGTCTTTATGAAGGGCATAGACTATTCTTATTACTATGAGCAGGTGGATGAATAAGTAAGATTAAAAAATAACACGGACTTCACGCAATGGATAACGCACCTCTGAAGAAAGTAGTAACTCATCGCTTCGAGCCAACTTCAAAGTATGTTCTTCTTTTCATTGGAGGCTTGGCTCTATCTCTTGTCATCTCCATTTGGGGCAATCTAACCCAATGGCGAGAGCACCAAGATTGGGAGGAGGCAGACTTGAAGTATAGGGCTTTGAAGATGGTGCTTTCAACTGATGACCCGAACATAATGTTCATAGAGAAGCATTTCGGTGTTCAACGTGATGAAAGCATGATAGATAACGTAAGAAATCGTGTTGCTGCTTATGAGGATTCTGTTCGCCATCACTATGAATTGGTTGAAATGGCTGCGTATAAAGATAGTATTGCATGTAAACTGCTAAAAGAATCTCAAGAAATTAAAAAGGGTTTGAAATAGCAGCCTGTACCATTTTGTCGTGGATAAGGTTCAAGGCTGTCTTATCTGTTTTCTTTTCTCAACATATCTTAGTACAATCAAATCCCTTGCCCAAGGTTATGCTTAGACAAGGGATTTTGGGTTATGAGCGTTTCTCTATTTTGACAAACCATTCCACGGTTTTCGGGTCATCTCGCTCGAGAAACAGACTATGTCCACCGTCAAGGGCAGCTATGCGCTCCATGTCTTCATCGTTGAGGCAGAAGTCAAAAATGTCTATGTTTTGCTCCATGCGTTCCTTGTGGGTACTCTTCGGGATGATAATGACCCCCAACTGATGCAGATAGCGCAAGGCGACTTGAGCTGTGCTTTTGCCATACCGCTCACCAATCTCTCTCAACGTTTCGTTATGGAACAGATTGTTGCGACCCTCGGCAAAAGGCATGGAAGACATCGGCTGGCAACCGTATTTCTTCATATACTCCCTTGCGATGGTTTGCTGGAAGAACACATGTGTCTCCACTTGATTCACCATCGGCTTGATTTCCACATGTGCCTGTAGATCAACGAACCTGCCAGACACAAGGTTGCTCACTCCGATGGCTCGTACCAATCCCTCGCGATAGGCACGCTCCAAGGCACGGTAAGTGCCGTAATAGTCACCGTAAGGTTGGTGTACCAACATGAGGTCGATATACTCCGTTTGCAACTTCTCCAGACTTTCGAGGATGGAGGCGTAGGCACGTTGCTCGCCAGCGTTGGAAATCCATACCTTTGAAATGAGGAACAGTTCCTCACGCTTCAGACCGCATTTCTTGACGGCACTTCCCACGCATTGCTCATTGCCATAAAACTGTGCCGTGTCTATCATCCGATACCCTGCGTTTATCGCATCGAGAACGCAACGCTCGCATTCTGACGCATCAATCTGATAAGTGCCAAAGCCAATGGCTGGAATCTCAACTCCGTTTCTTAATTTAATCGTTTCCATATTTCTTGTGTTTTATTCGATATGTAACTTTCTGTGTATAGTCCCTTTCCTTTCAGCCACTTACAGATGAGCTCAAGCACCTCCTTGTTGTTCAAGTCGGACATCGGGAAGTGGGTGTTGCCCTTGATGCCAATTTCCGGCAGATGAACCACGGTGACATCACCACCTCTGCGGTTTACCGCCTCCGCCCATTGGCGAGCAAGGCTCAGACGAGTGGTCCATACATCAAGTTCATAGATGCCTGTCGGTGCGGTGGAGGAAGGAATGTTGTCGCCATAGATGAGGAGCATCGGGATGTGGGTGAACGAATCGAACACCTTGGGTGAAACCATGATGTATTCCAATCCTTCTTCTGCATTTGTCCTTGGGCGTGGCTCGTTCGTAGGGAAGGAGAAATAGCCTCCGCCCTCAAGTGCTACCACTGCTTTTACTGAGTGAGTCTTAGGCAGAATCTTCCAAGTGTGCATCACACCTTGTGAGTGAGGCATGAGGATGACTCCGCCCAAGCTATCACAGAGCGAGGCGATGGTTGAGGAGTTATGCTCAAAGTCGGTTGGACCTGTTTCGGGAGTCATCTGGCGCATGAACTGATTGAGGGCTTCCTTGCTTCTGCTGAATTGCACACCATCGAAATAGCCAGGATAGACACCTATGCGCCATTTTGTGTACCAGGTCTGTTCGTCAAACTCAGGCTTGACCATCATTCCGATGGTACTTCTGCCAGCATTGCCACGACGAGGCATTGTCACATTATATGTACTGAAGCCCTTGCGCAACAAGAGGTTCTGAAAGCCTTCACGCCCATCGGGAGTAGTTTCCCAAGTCTTTGGTCCCTCATGTATGCCATGTATCATCACCACTGGGTATCGGTATGGATGCACAGGCTTTTGGTAAAACACATAGGCATGGTCGCCATGAAACTGATGTCCAATGCTGTCTGTAAGAACCGTGCCACCAAAAGCAAAACTCCCTTGTTCTTGTATTACAAGCGATTGATTGTTTTGGGCTTTCACTTTTGGGGAACACGCAAACAGCATGAGGGTAAAGAGATACGTACCCTTGTGTAAACAGCGAAGAGTTGCTTTCATTTTGGTTGAGAATTTTGTATATTGGAAAAATAGTGTACTGGAGAGTGCTGAGAGGATAAGCAAGGTGGCTATCACCATGCAATGACTGAAACGAAGCGTACTGTTGATGATACCCTCAGAGGTTGATACCATGAGTGACAAGCCGACAGCACCACCTATCTGGTGCATCACATTCACAAACCCAGATGCAGCGCCCGTATCCTTACTGTCCACTCCCTCGATACCAAGGTTGGTGAGCGGACTCATTGCAAGTCCTTGCCCAAAGCCAATGAATATCATCGGAAGACATACTGAGAAAATATAGGTTTCACTACTCTTTGCATCTGTCAACCACATAAAACCGACGACAAGCAAGGCAAGTCCTACGAGCAAGACGAGCACATTGCCATGTCGTTCGACCAAACGTGGTACAGCCAAAGCACCACAGAAGGTGGTCAGTGTCATCGGTAGGAAAGCACACCCTGTTTGCAATGGGGTGAAGCCGAAGTCTCCTTGCAGGAAAACAGAAATGGAAAAGTTGTAACCCATCAATGCTCCTATCAGCATAAGTCGGGAAAGATAACCATTGCATCTGTTACGTGAGTGGAACAAGTTAGCTGGTACTATCGGAAGCGTTGCTCTCTGTTCCGCCTTTATAAAAAATAACAAACAGATGATTGCCGCCATCATCCAAACCCAAGTGTTCTTTGCACCGTCGATAGCATAGACAAAAGCGAACATGCCCATTGCCGAAAGAATGGTACCCGAAAAGTCAAGATGTCCATCGGATTTGCCTCCCTCATATAGCCATTTGAAGGCATATGCGAGCATAAGGAGTGTAATTGGAATATTGACCAAAAATCCCCATCGCCATGAGGTATAGCTCGTAATAGCACCACCGAGTACCAACCCCACGCACAACCCCAATCCAGAGATACTTCCATACCAAGCAACAACTTTCACTCTTTCCCTGCCTTGAAAATAATCTACAATCAGTCCGAGCGCAGCAGGAGCCATAGCCGCAGAACCTACACCTTGCACGAAGCGAGACAGTATTATCATCCATGCCGTTTGCGACAAACCTGCCCCCAACGAGCCGATGCAAAACAAAACAATGGAGGTACAGAAAGTGAGTTTACGCCCATAAATGTCACCCAATCGTCCGCCTGCCAACATGAAACCGCCAAAAGCGAGTACATAGGCATTCTGTACCCACGACATCGCCATGTTGTCCATATGGAGTTCTTCGGCTATTTGGGCTATCGCTGTTATAACGAGCGAGCCGTCAATGCCCACGACCAAATAGCTTGACAGCACGAGAGCGAGAACAATTCGCTTGCGTTTCTCTTCCATTTTGTTCGGAGTATTCTTCTTTTCCATATTTATCGTATTTATAAGTCTTTCTAATTCGGGTGCAAAGGTACGGTGAAAAATTAGGATGTCAATTAGTGAGATTTCTGATAAAAATATATAAATCACACTTTTTAATATTAGCGAGGTGCAATATATGACGATTATAGCGTTATTCAGATATGGGACAAATTAAGATGAGCGACATATCGAGTTATAACAAGATGGTGGGTGCAGAAATCTTGCATCCACTGGTGAGCGTGGTGGATTTCAGTAAGCTGCCTCCTATCCTTTTCAATAGTCCCCAACGGTTGTTCGGCTATTATGCCATCTATCTGAAGGGAAAGAAATACACGGAGTTGCACTATGGCGGCAGCATCTATGATTACAGCGAGGGGGCATTGGTCTTCTTTGCCCCGGGACAAGTGGCTGGCTCGGAGGCTGACGGACAGTATCACCAAGTGCAAGGGCATGTGCTGATGTTTCACCCCGACCTATTGGCTGGCACCTCTCTGCAAGGCATGATGTCGCAATACTCCTATTTCTCCTACAACACCAACGAGGCTCTTTTCCCATCCGAGCGTGAGAAGCGCCTTATCTTGGATATTTTCGACAAGATAGATGATGAGCTGCATACGGAATGTCCCGACCTACTCATTATCACCGATTATGTCAAGGTGGTGCTCGACTATTGCCTCCATGCCTACGACCGTCAGTTTCATGCCATACCATCGGAAAGCAACGACATCTTGGCTCGTTTCGAATTACTCTGCCATGACTATTATGAAAGTAAGCAGCCCCTTACCCAAGGACTGCTTACCGTTCAGTATTGTGCCGACCAACTCTGTCTCTCCGTCAATTATTTCAGTGACCTCATCCGCAAGGCGACAGGTCTCTCTCCACAAAAGCATATTCAGAAATATGTGCTCTCAAAAACGAAAGCATTGCTGTTGACCACCTCCCTTCGTATCAATGAGATTGCTCACAGCCTTGGTTTCCAACAACCTCAGAACTTTTCCAACTGGTTTAAGAAGTTGGAGGGATGCTCTCCGAATGGGTATAGAGAGCAAAATGCTACAAAATACAAGCAAGAATAGACACTAAACCCTGTACAGAACGACAGTTCTAAAAAAATGTTGATTCCACAGAAATCTAAAAAATCTGTAAAATTAGTGCAAGATGTATTGTTTTTAAAGTTTCCGATATATCTTTGCACTCGTAATCTAAGTGTTCTTTGTATATTGCAAAGTTGTGAAAGAAAAAGAATATAGC
>OIYR01000528.1_pt1 | contig 21117 bp, 34 predicted proteins | sample 1588221 | NCBI WGS metagenome assembly OIYR01 (sample SAMN03283292) | human gut metagenome | biome: human-associated habitat; material: feces | host: Homo sapiens | place: Peru | collected 2012
ATTTATCTTACTAAGAAAGGCGAGATGTAATGCCAAATAAGAAGCATGATTTTTCACATCTATGGATTGCTGGTGGAGCGGTATTGTTTGTGAGCTCACTGTTGCCTCTGTGCGGCTCGATTGTAGATTTGGTACAGTCGGTTATCAATGCTAAGATTAACCGTATGTCGATGGAGCTAGAGCTTGATAAGCGCGAAGTAGAGGCCGCAGCTGAGACAATCAGTCCATCACCACAGGTTACACAATCTGTTGGATTCCATGTTCCATCTGAACCTGAATATGAGGAGGAATATGAATGAAATGAATAGAAGGGTTCATGCTGGAGACGTTTATGGTCGATTGACAGTTTTAGAAAGAGCACCAGACCATATTCAGCCAAGTGGATTTCATAAACCAGTATGGAAATGTCAATGTAGTTGTAAAGATAAGACAGTTTTATTAGTAACATCAAATAGGTTATTGGATAAAAAATGTCCTACTCAATCCTGCGGATGTCTGCAAAGAGAAATGGTAAGCAAAGCCAACACCACACATGGGGAGTATAACACTAAATTATATCGTGTTCATAATGCAATGAAACAACGTTGCTTAAACCCAAATAATCAATACTACTACAATTATGGTGGACGTGGTATCAAAATTTGTGACGATTGGCTAATTTATGAGAATTTCAGAGGTTGGGCAAAATCCCACGGATATTCAGATGAATTAACTATAGACAGAATTGACAACGATGGCAATTATTGTCCTGAGAATTGTAGATGGGCTACTATGATCGAGCAATCAAACAACAAAAGAACAAATACATATCTAACCTACAATGGAGAGACGCATACAGAAAGTGAATGGAGCAGAATACTAGATGTATCAAGAGAAATGATACGAGGTAGAGTTAGAAGAGGGTGGAGTGTAGAAGAAATTTTTGAAACACCAGAACTTGGAAGAGGGTATAGATTACATGGCAACCAGACCTAAAACAATTAAAGAAATTCCTTGTATGCGTTGTGATTATCAGTCGAATTGTGACAAATATGTAAAAATCGACCCACGCATGACAGCACAGAGAGACAAAATGTGGAATGATGCAGATTTGAATTGCATGGATTGTGTACTGAGAAATGTATTAAAGATAAGGAAGGAAGGAGAGTCGGCTTAATGGCATGGATTGAAAAAATTGTATGGAATGAGGTTTTAACCAGAACGCCCACTGAGGAAGAAATTGAAGGATTTGCTGAATGGGGTTTGTCCGAATATGAATGTCCTCTTTATATGTTTGACTGTGAATTACCAGATGACAATCGAGAGATTCTAGTATTAGGTGCAAGTGGCGATGTATGGCAAGATACTTGTATGCTAGATGATGGATGTGTTGGATATAACTCGTATTATCTCGATAATCATGGTGATTGGGATGACGTGGTAGCATGGGCTTATATGCCTACTGGTAAAAAGGATGAGGAGGATATTAAGTGACCTCAAAAGGAACGTCCAGGTCATATATCCATTTTTTATCAAACGCTGCTGTTGATGTAACCGGCTCTTGTCATCATGTGCGATTCAAAAAATATAGCATCCTCCTAGATTGTGGCATGATACAGGGCATGGGGGATATTGTATCTGACTATAAAGCCAATCTTGCTCAGTTAAAAAAGATTAAGTCAAGAGATGTAGACTTTATTATATTAAATCATAGCCATCTCGACCACGTTGGGCTTGCTCCTGCACTATATGCAAAAGGCTGTAATGCTCATCTCTATGTGCCATCTGGTTCTACTGATTTTCTCAAGCTGCTATGGGAAGATAGCTTAAAAATCATGCGCGCCGATTGTCTAAAAATCCAGAATAAACATGGACAAAAAGCCGCACCATTCTATGATGAACAAGCTATTGAACGTGCGCTTAATAGAATCATTGAGGTCGATTATAATACGCCAATTCAGCTTGCGCCAGATATTAAATTGACATATTATCCTGCTGGTCATATCATCAATTCGGCGCAATGCGTACTTGAGTTAAAAGATGGATATGTGACTAAGCGCATTGGCTTTACAAGCGATATTGGCGGTGCGTCTGAAAGACCGTACAAGGCGAGTAGGCAGACGTTGCCATTCGTTGATGTTCTTATCTCTGAATGCACATATTGCCAACAGGGGCGACCTAACAGCCCCAAGGATAGAGATAAAGACATTGAGAAAATCAAGACGGTCATTTTTGAATCAAATAAAATTCTAATCCCATGTTTTTCTCTTGATCGTACTCAATCTATGCTGCGCCTATTACATGATGAAGGCATTGATAAACAGATTAAAATTTATCTTGATTCGCCTCTTGCATCTAAATTCTGTGCAATCTGGCCGTGGGAAGAAGATGAACTTGAGAATGTACGAATTGTTGAATCTCAAGAAGAATCGCTTAATCTACAAATGCGAAATGAGCATTACTTAATCATTAGTGCATCAGGTTTCCTTGTCGGTGGCAGGATTATGAGCCATCTTAAAACAGCTCTGTCTGATAGCCGTAATCATATCTTGTTCTGCGGCTTTGCTGGTGAGAATGGGCTTGCGTCTCAAATTAAGTCCAATATGCCAGAGGTTAATGTTGATGGCGTGAATGTAGCAAATAAAGCTAACATCACAGAACTGCGCTCATTTAGTAGTCATGCTAGTTATGAAGAATTGATTGACTACTTGACAAATAAATGCCGTTTCAATAAGCTATGCTTAGTGCATGGAAATTATGAGAACAAAGTAGAATTTGCTAGCACTCTACAAGACGAGCTAATCAAACAAGGTAAATCAAGTAGAGTGATATGTACTCAGCAGGATCAGCGAATCTATATTTAGGAGGGAAAATATGGTAGAAATTGATAAAATTGAATTGAAGCCGCTTAAAGATGGTGGAGTATATAAAGTCAGATTTAAGCCCACACCAGAACCATCATTATATGGTGAATGGATGAAATGTTTGAATCATGCCGTTGTAGGTAGAAATATTACATTTGTGGCAGAAGTGCCAGAGTGTTTTGAAATTGTTGGTGAATCAACAGATAAAAATTAAATAAACCCTCTTGACAACCGCTCCAATCTATGATATAATCCGAGTATCAAATGAAAGGGGCGGTTGTTATTATGAAATTCTGCTTAAATATCACGTCAATAGGTTGTCCGTCTTATGTGGATGCAATTAACAAATATCCTTGTCTTGGCGATGAAAAGTATAAGATGTACATGACGAAAGTATGGAACGAGGACAAAAGCATTGCAAGGTATATTACATATATTGATATTTCGTCTATGGCTAAATTAAAGGAGCTGATTGATGAAACTGGGCATGAAGTTATAATCGCACCACCGTGTGAATGGCGTGACTCGAAACATTATGAGCTTGAAATTTATGATGACTATAGGGAGTAAATAATTATGACCACCGAAAAGCTGTATGATATTATTAAAGTATGGCGCGATTCCTGTGATACTGCTGGGTTGTATCTAGTTGCCAAGGATATGAATACCACGCTGAAGCAGCTTGAAGCCGATATGCTCATTGAGCAGTCAAAGAAATCTGGTACTAAGTCAATCGTAACTGCGGCGAATAGACTTATAAAGAACGCTGAATTGCGCAATAAGCCCATGCTTGAAGGTATGTTTACAAATCAGACAAGAGACGGCTCAACGCTGTATTGTGTATGTGACGGCTTTGTAGCTATTAGATTCAATGAAAAGCCGCTCCTACCTGAGATTGATGAAAAGTGGTATGGACAGGAAATGCGGCTTGAACAGATTGTTAGACCAATATACGACTCTGAGGAAATTAAATTGCCTGATATTAGCGAACTCAAGGTATATATTAAGACGCATAAAATCAAGGAAAAGAATAATCCTAAGAAGGTAGCTGATTATCTGCTCAATGAAGAATTGAACCTATGGGTCAATCCGCAGTATTTGCTTAACGCTATGGAATGTCTACCAAGTTGCAGGGCGTATGCCGCAAATAGAATTAGCCCTATTTATTTCGAGGCTGAAAATGGGGATGGGTGTGTTTGCCCGGTGAATCATAAATGATGAAATATAAACTAATGTTTTATGACTTTGAGGTGTTTAGATACGATTGGCTAGTTGTGTTAATCGACTATACCTCAAAACGTAAATGTGTCATACATAATGATGTAGAGCGATTGCGTCAAGTATATGAAAAATGTAATAAGCTAGGCTACATATGGGTTGGCTATAATTCAAGAAATTATGATGCGCCATTGCTTAAATCACTATTATGTGGTAAAAACGCATATGAAGTGAATGATGCTTTAATCAACAAAGGATTGAAAGAGCATCAAATTTTAACCAAAGAACAAAAAGAGCAATATCCTTTGCTTAATTTTGACATTAGTGATAAATTTCATAGCCTCAAGCAATTTGAAGGATTTATGGGTCAGCAAATCAAAGAGTCTGATATTGATTTTACTATTGACCATCCATTAACTAAAGATGAGCTTGAGCAGACGATATATTACTGTACCCATGATGTTGAGCAGACCATTGAGGTGTTCGACGCAAAGCATGAGGAATTTGATAGTCAAGCATCGTTGATTGAGGCATTCAATTTGCCGCTTGAGGATTTCAATAGAACTAAGGCGCAGCTTGTCGCTAAAATTCTAGGAGCAGTCAAGCAAAAGCATGATGATGAATTTGACATTATTTATCCTGACACATTGATTCTGGATAAATATAGATATGTGCTGGAATGGTTTCAAGACCCAAAAAATCATAGAGTAGATAAATCTTTATATACCACAATAGCCGGTATTCCACACGTCATTGGATGGGGCGGCATACATGGGTGCATTGATAATTTCCAATATAAAGGAAAGATTCTATGCGCTGATGTGGCATCTCTATATCCGTCTATTATGATCGAGTATGGCTTGCTCAGTCGTAATGTCAAAGACCCTGACTTGTATAGACAGATTAGAGATACGCGCCTAAAGCTAAAGAAAGAAAAAAATCCAATGCAGAAGCCGTATAAGATCGTGCTCAATTCGACTTACGGGGCATCTGGTGATGAGCACAATCCACTCTATGATCCAAGGATGTGCCGATGCGTTTGTGTAACAGGTCAGCTATTGTTGCTTGACCTAATTGAGAAAATCGAGCCATACTGCAAATTGATTCAGTCTAATACAGATGGCGTATATGTCTATTTTGAGGATGAGGCAAACGAGCCGATTGTTGAACAAATTATGCACGATTGGGAAAAGCGGGTGCGGCTATCTCTTGAATTTGATTATGCTTCAGCTATCTGGCAAAAAGATGTAAATAACTATATCTTAGTTGAAGAGGACGGCCCAAAAAGCAAAGGTGCGTATGTAAAGAAATTGAGCAAGGTTGATTATGATTTGCCCATTCTTAACAAAGCCCTCAATTCTTATTTTATCTCAGGTACACCCATTGAAGATACAATCAATAACTGCAATGACCTGATTGAATTTCAGAAGATTGTCAAAATAGGCGGATCATATGTCCATTCTATGCACGGTGATACAGTTCTTAGAGAGCGAGTATTGCGCGTATTTGCATCTACAAGAGAATCGGATGCTGGTGTATTCAAGGTAAAAGATGGTGGCAATCCTGAAAAGATGGCTGGCACGGCGGATAGATGTTTTATCTACAATGAGAACGTCATAGGTGTAAAAGTACCAGATTATCTTGATAAGCAATATTATATTGATGAAGCCAATAAGCGGCTTAACGATTTCTTAACAGGCAGAGGTCAATCTAAGGTTAAGAACGAAATTAAGGGTGTAGACAACGAAATCAAAAATGAGATAGAATTGATAGGTAAAGAAAAACCATATCCGTCATTCCTTGATTTGCTTGATGATTTGCCCAATCTGAAATGCGGCTATTCGCAGCTTGATAAATTGATTAAGCTGGGTTATCTTGACTGCTATGGTTCTGCTAAAGCATTGCTAATTGGCATTGATGTATATAAAAATTTTTCAAAATGCAAGACAATTAAACTTGACAAATGGGCTGAAATGGGTTATAATGTAGCTATGCTTGAGCCGTATGCTGGTAAGCTAACAGAGAAAACAGCTAGTCAGCTTGATAATCGTGGCATTATCTTATCAATCCTGCGCTCAATGAAAATGCCTAAGACCACTATTGTTGATAAGCTGAAATGGCAGATTGAGCTATTAGGGTATGTAGATGGAAATGACCCCAATTCAGACCCAAATGATTGGCTAGTGCTAGATGTCAAAACGACAGGATATGGTACGGTTTATTGTACTCTATACAATCTATGCTATGGAGCAGAACGCACATATAGAGCTAATAAGAAATTCTGGACGAATCATCAATTATCAAAGGGTGATGTAGCAAGGGTGGTATTGCAAGAGAAAAATAAAATGAAAAAGGATGAAAATGGTGAATGGGTGAGAACAGGAGATGTTTACACTGAAATTAAATGTTGGAAGAAACTGGAGGTATAGTATGAAAGATATATTTCCAGTTACAATCAATGTAAGAAGAAACCCGTATTTTTTCGCCAAGATTGATTGGTTGTTGTGGCGGTTGTTTAAGCGTAAACCAAAGCACCCATGCGGCAGACGTAGAAAAGAAAGATATTTATGTTGTTGCCAACCTTTTGATAATAATAGAGTATATTTATCCGATGATGGCAAAAAGGCAATTTGCAAATGTTGTGGGTCGTGTAGGGTAATGTCAAATCATCCGTTAGACGAAAAAGATGTATTTGAAACACAATGGTAGTGAAGGAGGTGTAAATAATGGATGCTGTTGAATTTTTGAAACAGTTTAATCGAATGTGTAAAGCATACAACGATGATGGGTGTAAGGAATGTCCTGCTTATAGGTATCGTTGCGGAGAAGAATTTGATGGACAAGAAGAAGATGGCGTTTCTATCGTAGAGCAATGGGCAAAAGAACATCCTGTAAAGACAAGACAGAGCGAATTTTTGAAGCAATACCCTGATGCTGAGATTGGCGATGATGGATACCCAAGCGTTGCTCCGTGCCAGCTTTATAAAGACATGGAAGAAAAGGATGAAGATGGAGTTTGCTGTAAAAACTGTGGGTGTGGTATATGCCGTCGTGATTTTTGGCTAAAAGAAATTGAATGAGAATGAGGAGGATTAAGTAAGTAAATGGGCGTAGCAGTTCTTATTTTAGGTGAAAGTGGCTCTGGTAAATCAGCGTCACTTAGAAATTTCAAGCAAGAGGATGTTGGTATCCTGAATGTGGCATCTAAGCCGCTACCATTCAGAAATGTAAATAAGCTACAGAGTATGAATAAGGCAACATACGCTAATATCAAAGGCGCGGTACGTAGTGGAAAGAAGCTAAGTTGGGTCGTAGATGATGCTCAGTATCTTATGGCATTTGAGAGCTTTGATAAGGTAAATGAAGTTGGGTATGGCAAGTTCACTACGATGGCTAAGAACTACGAAGATATGTTGCGTGTCGTTCAAGAAGATACCAGTCCTGACACGATTGTATATATCATGCAGCATATTGACACTGATGAAAATGGCAAGGTGAAGGCTAAGACGCTGGGCAAGATGCTAGACCAGCAGCTCACCGTAGAAGGATTGTTTAGTATTGTTCTGCTATGTAAAGCAGATGAGCGCAAGCATTATTTTATCACACAGTCTGACGGCTCGAATCCATGCAAGTCGCCAATGGGTATGTTTAATTCTCTTGAGATTGATAATGACCTAAAGATGGTTGATGATACAATCAGAGAATATTATGGACTAAAGAAGGCAAGTGTGCCCAAGGCTAAATCTACTACTAAGGAGGAAAAGCGATGAGTAAGGTTTATTCCTTGACAGATATAGTCGGTATGATGTTGAGCGATGACTACAAAGAGCGGTTTCTTGCTGAGTATATTCAAGTTTGTGTTAGACTAAGTAAGCTGAAGAATATGCTTGAGCAACTTGATAATAACACGCTATCATTTAAGCCAGATTGTCCATCTGAGTTACTAAGAAAACAAGCTGATGTAATGTTAGAGTATGGTAAAATTCTACAGGAACGAGCAAAATATGAGAATATTGAACTGCCATCTGCTCTATATATCGGATAAAGTCTACTCCAGCTAAAAAAGCTGAGTAAAATATAAACAATCTATTTATTAAAATCAAATTAAAGCGAGGTTAAATTTATTATGAAGCGAATCGAAAATTGGGAGAATATTCAGGAAAGCACATCTTTTAAGCGTCTAACACCAAATGGCTATGTTTGTAAGATTCTGAACGTAGAAGATCATCCTGAGAAGGAATATCTCAAGATTTATTTTGACATCGTAAAGGGTGATGATAAGGGTTATTTCAAGAAGCAGTATGATGGTGATACACGTAAGGAGCGCAAATGGCCTAATGCTGGCACATTCATCCGTTCTTATAAGGATTCTGCGGCATCTATGTTTAAGGGCTTTACCAATGCTATTGAGCGCTCAAACAAGGGCTATAAGTGGGATTTTGACGAAAAGACGCTTGTTAATAAGGTTGTTGGTCTAATCATTGCAGATGAGCAGTATCAGAATCAGAAGGGGCAGGTTCGTGTTCGTAACTATGTTGCATCTGTTCATAGTGTTGAAACCATTGAAAAGGGCGAATATGAAATTCCTGCACTCAAGGAGCTGACCGCCACCAAGACTACAACTGCTCCTACCAATGACCCAATCCCTGATTTTGGCGATGTGTTCAATACTACGCCTACTGATACGCCAACTCCTGCTGAATCAGAAAATCCTTGGGATGATTCTGACGAGAACCCATTTGGTTGAGGTTAATTATGGATAAAATTCTACACGTCAATTTCATTACTGTTAAAGACCGTTGGGGCGATGTATGTGGTCACAAGCTCAACTCGCCAGATTCAGAGAAATTTGCATTTATCGCATATAATCTATGTGAATGTCCAGAGGATGCAACGGTTTATCGTGACTTGTTCAATGGCGATGATTATTTAGATGCGATTCAGCTTGGCATGGAATTAGCTAAAGAAGGCTATACTTCTATTGAAGTGAGCGATAGCGAAGAAACTTAAAAAATATTAAAGGCGGGCTTGACAATCCCGCCTTTTTATTATATAATAGCTGTGAGGTGATGATGCTTGAATAGATTTCTATGTGTAGCTCAACTACAAGAGCTGCGAATTGATTTATATCAGACCCACATGAAAGCCAGATTCAGCGTCATCACCAATAATCAATGTCTCACCATGAGCCAAACATTAAGTCGCAAATGGAACGAGGTGCAAATCAAATCATGGCTGGCTATGGCGCAATATATCCATCCACGAATAGACAGCTATATATATGTCAAAAATAAACATTATTATACAATGAAAAAATCTGATATGCCTACTAGGTTATTGGTATCAGGTAACATCAATGAATGGAAAAAATCATTATATTATAATGTACAATATTGCCGCATAGTTGAAGATAATGCGTCTGATAGTATGAATATAGAAATGGATGGACAATGGCTGGATTCAAGCCGGTTCTTGAATATATGCGGCGATTCGCCTAGGGTATTTAATATCAAGCGTCCTGACGGCTGTGAGGGCTGTATATGTCGATTGCGGCTTGAATATGATGCAGGATATAGCATAGAGCAAAATCGGGTTATAACGCATCCTAGCGGTCTTAGCGTGGTTAATTGTAAGAGAACAGATGTGGCTATGAGCCAAGAAGAAATTGATAAGTGGATGTTAGAATGGAGTATAGTTAATGAAGAAATTTAAGTTGCTTGTTTGTTGTGAAGAATCTCAGCGTGTATGCACGGCTTTTCGTGAGCGTGGCTGGGAGGCATATAGTTGTGATATTGAGCCGTGTTCGGGTGGTCATCCTGAGTGGCATATTCAACAAGATGTGCTATCTTTAATCAATGGCGACTGTGAATTTGATACAGTTGATGGTGAACATCATATTATTAAGGGAGAATGGGATTTACTGATTTGTCATCCGCCTTGCACTTATCTAAGTAATGCTGGCGCTCGTCATCTATGGAAAAATCATGTGTTAAATCAGGAGCGATATGGTAAAGGGCTTGAAGCTAAAGATTTCTTTATGCAGTTTATCAATGCTAAATGTAAACATATTGTTGTTGAAAACCCAATTCCATCTAAAGTATATGAGTTGCCACCTTATTCACAAACCATTCAGCCGTATGAATATTATGGAGAGTGGCATCCATACAGCAAAAGAACTTGCTTATGGGAAAAGAATGTTCCGATGTTGCAGCCTGTAAACCCTGTAAAACCAATCGCCACTTGGTGTCCATCTGGTAGCTATAGCCATAAACACAATGAAAAGCACAAAGGTATGTTTACTACAGATAGAGCTAAGAATAGGGCTAAGACATTCGAGGGTGTAGCTCAAGCTATGGCAGACCAATGGGGCAATTATATTGAAAATCTGTAAAGTTCCTCTTGACAAATCAATCAATGTATGCTATACTTGGATTATCAAAGAGATGGAGGTAATGATGATGAAATGGGAAGCGTGGTATTATGACTATATCAATGGCAATAAGAAAACGTACATTTACGTTGAAGCCGATTCTTTTGATGAGGCGATTGCTAAAGCTCGTCGTATTGACCTTAGAGTAGACGCGGCAAGAGTGGTAAACGAATGAGCAAGCCACCTACAATTAAATGCCGCCAATGCGGCAAATCAACGCCAAAACAAGATGCAATCGAATATAAACCTAAATACTATTTCTGCTGTGAACAATGTAAACAGGATTATATTGATGCTCACACTGTCAAGCCAAAGCAAGAATCAAAAGATGATAGGCGCAAATTGCTGGATTATATACGCAAAGTAGCGCCTAATGCCAATATGCGGCTTGTAGGCATACAGCTTGCACAGTTAATGAAAGATAATCCCGACATGACCTATGGCGGTATTGCTTATACTATCAGACACATCCAAAAAGAGCAAGGATTGGATATGTCCAAATCGCCACTTGGTTTGGTCAAGTATAAGTATGATGAATGTAAAAAATATTATGCTTGGCTAAATCAGGTGAGACAGAATATACAGCAATGGCAAGCTAAAGATGGGGTTGAGACGATTGTGAAAAGAAATGATGAGGAGGATGTGTTTGGATGAAAATGGATAAAGTAGCTAATAGCGGCAATGATGAATTTTATACACCGGCATATGCTATTGAGCCAATTATGAAATATATTAAATCAAACAGCACAATTTGGTGTCCGTTTGATACTGAACAGAGCTTATTTGTAAAGATGTTCCGTGAAGCTGGTCATAGAGTGGTAGCCACACATCTTGAGTCTGGATATAATTTCTTTGACTTCAAGAAAGAACAGATTAAAGCCGACTATATTATCAGCAATCCTCCATATAGTTGTAAGGGCGATGTTCTATCGAGGCTTTTTGAACTTGATATTCCTTTTGCTATGCTTGTTGGTGTGGTTGGGCTGTTTGAAAGTCAAAAGAAATTTGATATGTTCAAGAACAATGAATTCGAAATTATGTATTTCAATAAACGTATTGCATATTTTAAGGATTATGCAGACGAAAAGCCAAGTCTTAATCCACCATTTAGTAGTGTATATGTGTGCCACAAAATGCTTCCCAAACAGATCATGTTTGAGGAGGTCAATAAAAGATGAAACATAAAATGATTGGTTGTTCTGAAGAATGTTTGAGATTGGCTTGCTGTGATTTCTGCATTTATGCCCATCATGAATTTTTCTTTGATAAAGACGGAGATATTGTCTGTGGCGGTCCGGTAGGATGTGGATTACATGATGATGAGCGTCATCAAGATATTGCTGAAGGATGTGGATATTGCCCTGATTTCCATTGTTTTAGAGCTGATAAAGATAATATGGTTGTGAAGGAGATTGATGATGATGAAATGGAATGGTTTAAGTTCACATTGCAAGCCTAAGAAAGATGAATGCGTTCTAGTATCATTTGTCTGTTCTGGTAAGCGATTTCCTGATGCTTGTTGCATGGCTATTCTTGGTGAGGATTATGGGGGAAATGCCGCATGGGATACTGGTAGTCAGTTCTATCCAGTTCACAATACAGACCGTTGGGCATATATTGAATTGCCGGAGGATTGATTATGAGACAATATATCAATGAATACGATGAGGCTCTTGATGCTCTAACTAGCGGTATGCTTGATACAAGCGACATTGAGCCGCATATGGATGCTATTGTTAAGGCACTAAAGAAGCAGATTCCTGTTAAGTCAGAATCAACGCCTTTAGTTAATAATATGAAACATTGGTATCGTTGCCCAAATTGTGATATGTGGATTCTTAAATATTCTCAATATTGTGACGTATGTGGGCAAATATTAGATTGGGAGGATGTATGATGTGTCCATATAAAGATGGTGCTAAATGTACCGCTCCTGATACAGATTGTCCACATTGGCAAGGCACATTTTGCGAATTAGACGTATTGAGCAAGGAGGAATAATCATTGCTCTATGACCAAAATTCTGTTAGGTTGCTATTAGGTTGTTTGTTAATCAAAATTTTCTAAAAATAATACTTGACAAATACAATTAAATATGGTATAATTAAAAAAACAGAATAGGACAGCGGTCTTGCAAGACGTTTTGATTGATAAACTCCCAATCAATTACTATTCTGTTTTAATTTTATATAAGGAGTTTGTAAAATGGGAAAAATTATCGGCATGACAGGATGGAAAATGTGGGAGCACGGAGTACCAAACAGTAAGTTAATAGTAGTAACTATAAATGAAGAATTGTCTCGTATAAAAAAGAAGGCAATGTGGGAATGTAAATGTTCTTGTGGGTCTAAAAAGATTATCGTTGGTGCTGGTGGAGATATTAGGAATGGTAAATTAAGAAGTTGCGGTTGTTTAAAAGCCAAAACGAATATAAATCATTGCGGAACACATGGAGAAAGTGGAACAAGATTATATAGAATATGGTGCGGAATGCGTCAGAGATGTAACAATCCTAATCATAAAAATTATAACATATATGGTGGAAGAGGAATTAGTGTTTGTGATGACTGGAATGACTACGAAATTTTTCGTAATTGGGCTATGTCAAATGGGTACTCTGATGAGTTGACAATAGACCGTATCAATGTTAATGGTAATTATGAACCAAGTAATTGTAGATGGGTTGATTTTGTTGTACAAAGCAATAATAGAAGCAATAATCATATTGTAAAATATGGAGATGAATTTGTTACTGTTGCAGAATTAGCAAAAATGACCAATAACAAATATAATACTATGTCAACTAGAATAAATCACTTAAATTATAGTGTAGAGGATTGTGTAAATATAGAAGTTGGAAAATCTGAAAAAGGTAAAAGATATATTGAATTTAATGGAAAACGGCAGACTGTTACAGATTGGGCACGTGAATTAAATATGAGTCCAGAAACGCTCTTTAGTAGATTAAATGATAGCAAATGGAGCATTGAAAAGGCGTTAACAGAGCCAATAGATAAAAGTAAGAAAAGGAATTAACAAAAAATGTTATATGATAGTACGAGTGCTAGACTATTACTTGGTTCATTGATGATTAAACCAAGTCTTGCACTTTCAGAAAAATACCCATTATCTGTTCATGATTTTCAATCAAATACATTTCATATTAGGTTATATCAGGCTATTTCTGCGCTTGCTAAACGCGGCGCAGAAACCATTGCAGATTTAGACATATACAATTTGTGCAAAAACAACAAGGCAGTTGAAACGATATTCAAGGAAAATGATTTAACCAGCTTTATTGATACGGTCAAGCAGCTTGCTAATGTAGGCAATTTTGAGGTCTATTACAACAATGTGCGCCGAGCAACATTACTTCGTTCATATAAAAATGCTGGGTACAACATAGACAAATTTGAGCAAGATGACAAAGCAACAATAGAAGATATAGTACAATATTTTGACGCACAGCAGATAGCTATAAAGAAGCAATTCTATAAAGATAAAGACATAGATGAGCTAAAAGCCGGTGATGGATTTGAAATGATTAAAGAGGGCTTCAAGGCAGAGCCGCTATTTGGCGCAACAACCTTTAGTGAATATCTAAACACAGCGGCTAGAGGCTGGATTCCTGGGCAGCTATCCATCTATTCAGTCGGCTCAGGTGTAGGCAAGTCAACTATCGGTTTGGCTAATCTTGTGCAAGTATGTTGTCCTAGAATCTATGATATAGACAAGGGGCAATATGTAGACAATCCATGCTATCAGCATAAGGCTGGACTATATCTTCAATTTGAGATGGCTGGTGATACTGAAATCACGCCTAAGATTGTGGCTACAATTAGCGGCGTACCATGCTTTAGTATATTGAATGGGCGATATGAAGAAGGCGAAGAAGAACGTGTGGATGAGGCCATTAAAATCCTGCATGAATCTAAGCTATATATCGTCACCATGCCTAATTATACCGTTGATTTGATTGAATCATATGTAAAAGATTATGTGGTCAATCGCGGTGTTGGCTTCCTTTGTTATGATTATATCGTTGAATCCTCATCTGTATCAAGCGACTTGGCAAAAAAGAATGGCGTATCTACTCGTTCAGATCAGGTGCTATCTGGTATAGCAAGTAAGCTCAAGGATTTGGCTGTTGAATATAATATAGCAGTATTGACATTTACTCAGGTCAATGCTAATGCTATGACGCAGGAGATTATGGATAGCGGCGTGGCTGCTGGTTCAAGAGCGATTCAAAATAAGGCTGATGTGGCTGGCGTAATTATGCCGTTGCGCCGTAAAGAGCAAGAGATAGCTGATATGATGATGGAGAAATATCCTGATAAGGTAAAGCCCACACGTGTACTGCATTTATATAAAATGCGCTTCTCGCAGGTTGAACAAGGCATTAAGATATATTTCCATCTTGATTTGAATACAGGTCGAACAAAGGATTGTTTTGTAACTACGAAATTTGATAATCCTTATCAGCTTCAACGAACACGACTGGTGTATGCAAAATGATTGATATTCAATCTCTCAAATCCCAGCTAACAGATGACCGCATTATAGAACTAATGGATGCTATGGGTGCACCATTGATGAAGGCTGATAGTAATAATCTGGTATTTGGATCAATTTGTCATTGGGGTGCTGATTGGGATAAACATAAAGCTAAATTATGGTACTATATAGAATCTGGCTCATTCCATTGTTGGAGTTGCGGCTTTTCAGGTGATACCATATCTCTAGTTCAGCACGTCAAGCATATTGACTTTAATCAAGCTGTATCATATATCTGCTCTATCCTGCATTTGCAAGTAGGACAAATAGAACAGAATGAGCAACTTGATAATTGGGCTGAATTGCGTCGATTTTTACCTAATGCTGAGCCAGAGCCAGATAAGCTCTTGACGTATGACAAGTCCATATTATCTTTATTTGACCATTTATATCCGCAAGAATGGCTGGATTATGGCATTTCAGCGGATATACTTGATAAATTTGGTATAGGCTGGTACTCCCGTCAGGCGTGTATTTCCATACCCGTGGTGTTTAATGGGCAACTAGTAGGCGTAAGAGGACGATACACAAGAGAGCAAGATATGGCTAAAGGCAAATATAGACCAATATGTACGCTGGATGGGACAGTTCTCAAATTCCCATCATCTGCTTGCCTATATGGTTATGACCAAAATAAAGCCGCTATTGAAAAGTCGCGCCAAGTAGTGCTATTTGAGAGTGAAAAGTCAGTGCTAAAAGCACCAAGCTATAATTTGAACAATGCCCTAGCCGTCTTTGGCTCTAATATGAGCAAACAGCATATTCAACTATTGCTAGAACTAGGTGTGAATGATGTGGTGTTATGTATGGATAGTGACTATAAGCAAGTAGGTGATGATGAATTTAAGTTCTTTGTGGTTAAGATGAAAAAATTGGCGGCTAAATTAAAACCCTTCTTCAACTGCTCGATAGTATATAACAATCAAGGCTATGATATGTATAAATGCAATATGATGGATGTACCATATGAGCAAGCAATGAAATTATGGGAAAGTAGGGTAAAAATTTAATATAGCTCTTGACAAATCAGCCTCTTTATGATATGATTGCTATATCAACAATAAGGAGGTTGATTTTATATTAAGATTCATTCACTACTTGATTCCCTTAATGAAGCCACATTTTTAAGAGATTTGCTTCATGCCTACGGTATAGCCGATGTTGATGCATATCTAAATCCAGATAGTATTGAATATCAATCGCCTGATATGTATAAGAATATGGATGTGGCTGTGTTGCTACTCAAGCAACATCTTACAAAAATGAGCAAAATCGCAGTTTTGTGTGATACGGACAGTGATGGATGGTGTTCATGTTTTATCATTTGCGATATGCTAAGAAGGCTAAATGCTGAATATAATCCTTTCTTTCATACTATTGCAAGAGCACACGGCATTAAAGTTGATTCATCTGATAAAGTAATAGATGATATTCTCCAATATAAGCCATCTTTGCTTATCATTCCTGATGCAAGCGCAGATAGAGAATCATGCCAGACGCTAAGAGAACATGAATGTGATGTGATTATTTTAGATCATCATTCATATGATTTTTCAAACAATCCATATGCCGTTATTGTGAATTGTCTACAGCAACCAGAAACAAACCAAGCTGCAAGTGGCACATTGGTTGCAAGTAAATTTGCCAATGCCGCACTAGACAATGATAAAGATATTTACTCAGACCTTGTGGCTATGTCGTTGATAAGTGATGTCATGGATTTGCGCTCATTAGAAAATAGAGCATATATCAACCAGTGGCAAAAAGATTATGAACAATTTGTAAATAATAAAATTTCTTCTTGACATTATATTTATAATATGGTATAATATAGTATGAGGGTAATAGCTAGGTTGCAAACTAGCTATTTTTGAGGATGGTTGCTTACATCATCCATCCTACCTCAAATAATAATCTTATGTAAGGAGATTTATAAAAATGAGAAAAGCAGAAGATTTGACAGGACAACGATTTGGCAAATTGATAGTTATTAGACCGGATGAATCTATAAAGACTAAACGAGGCGCAAACGGAACAAGTTATTGTAAATGCGATTGCGGCAATTATAAAGTAATTAGGAATCATTCTCTTAAACATGGATTGACTAAATCATGTGGATGTGGTTGTGAAGCAAATCGAGCAAAAATTTTAAATAAATCAAACGGTAACGTCTATGACTTATCTGGCGAATATGGACTTGGCAAAGCATCCAATGCCGATGTTTGGTTTAAGTTCGACTTAGATGATTACGACAAAATAAAAGATTATTCTTGGTCGTTGTCGCATAGATATATTATTTGTCATCAATGGAAGGTAAAAGAGTGTATATATCTCCACAAGTTCGTAATGAACGAAAAAGATTCAATGGTTGACCATATTAACGGCGATTCTCTTGATTGCAGAAAATCAAATCTTCGTAAAGCAACTAATCAACAAAACTCAATGAATCATGGGGAACCAATAAATAACACAAGTGGTGTATGTGGTGTGTCATGGAAGAAAGACAAACAACGCTGGAAAGCATATATTACAGTAAATAGAAAACAGATACATCTTGGCTATTTCAAAGAAGATGAATTTGAATTAGCTGTAAAAGCAAGAAAAGAAGCAGAGTTAAAATATTTTGGGGAGTTTGCAAGACAAAATGAATGAATTTTTAACATATATGGTTGAGAAGTTGGGGAAGGGTAAACCACCTTCCCCAACAAACATAGCATGGAATGTCGCACCTAAGATTAACGCAGTTTTTCGCAATGGTACACAAGATGATTGCCGAATCTTGCTTAATGGATTACTTGGAGAAGTAGACAAAGACGATTGCTTAAAGCTGGCTACTCGTTGCCATAGCAAACAGACTCGTGAAGTTAAGGCATTGTTTAATACTGTTGTTGATAAGCTCAATATCTATAAAAATTGTGTTGTAGCAATGATTGATAATGAGTATAAGGAATATACTGGCCTATTAGCTAACAAACTAATGTCTAAATACAATAAGACTTCATTCGTGTTTAGAAAATTAGACCCATGTACTCTATCAGGTAGCTATCGTTCACCAGTTTATATTATTGATTTGCTTAATGATAGCGGTTTAATCAAAGCACAAGGACATGGTTGCGCCGCCGGTTGCTTTTTGAAGGTATCAAATGCCAAGCGATTTGTTAAATGGTTCGATGAGCAACAGATTGACATGGCTGGCGTTATTGAGGTTGCAGCAAATATTGAACCAAGTCAAATTACGCACGCATTATGTCAAATCTGCGTGGATAATGAAGGAATGTTTGGACAGGGGTGTCCTCGCCCATTATTCCATTGTACTTTGTCATCCCCTCAAATCTATGTATATCGTAATCGCTCAACTACTGTCAAGTTGGTTCAGGACGGCATTGAGTTCATCAAATTCTTTGTTAGTAATGAAGAAGCAAGTCAATTTGAATCAGCTCAAGGTAAATCCATAGAGGTGGCAGTATCGCTTGGATTGAATGAATATAATGGGCAGATTAAGCCACAAGCTATTATTGAGCGATATGAGATTATTGATAAGAAAGAAAATGAAATCGATTGGGAGGCGATTTTTAATTGAGTAATATGAGAAAATGGACTAAAGCGATTAGTATGATTACATCTGTTGTGCTATACACGCTGATTCTGCGCGGTTATAGTAATAGATGGGTATTATTGGTGGTGGCTGTGATTGCTTGTATGGCAAATAGCCTAGATGGTTGGATTGGAAGGGATGAGTCTAAATGAGCAGAGCAGAAAGAAATCGTCGCAAACGGACTGAACATCCCCTAAAATATGCTCCTATTAAATGCCCAAATTGCGGCTTAATGGTAGATGAAAAATATGTGGTTGACATAAATTCTACTTGTCCTATTTGTGGCAGAGAGCTATTTGTAGAATTAAAGAAAATGATTGAAAAATAATTAAAATAATGCTTGACAAAACCTCCTGTTCATGATATACTTGATTTATCAAAGAACAGGAGGTTGTTTTAATTATGGAAAATAACTGGATTGTCAAAGTTAGAAACGCAAGCGTAGATAGATATAAACTTATTCTTACTCCTAAATTTTTTATGGACTATGAAGCAAGAGATTTTGTTGAAAAATCTGAGGAATTTGATAAATATGAAGATGCAATTATTAGTGTTTACGAATTTATAAATTTGAGTCCTGAGGAGGTGTAATCAGATGCAAGACGTATTAACCTATGCGGCATGGCTTGATTCCGTATGTCATATCTGTAATAGCTTGTTAAAGGCAAACGTAAGTATAACAGGCAATAACGAATTTAAGGTGACGGCTACAAAATATCGCTGGATTACATTTGTTGATTGTGGCGGATTTGCAGTAATGTATAATGAGGGATGTGAGCCAGCATTTGGTGCAACTAAGCTAATGGAGATTATTATTGATAGATGGGAACAACTGTTGGTTGAGGAGCAGAATTGATGCAAACAGTAAAATTAACTCCTATGCGCATGATATTCAATAATCCTGAATCCAATTTCTCAATTATATCATGTAGCACTAAGGATGAAACAATAGAGGTGCATCCTCAATATGGCACAATCAGCTTAAAAGGAACAGGCATTGCAGACTTGAAAATGGGGCAATCCATTGATTGTATTATTGAGCCATGTGTGGACGATAAATACAAATATAGCTATAAATTCATTGGCTTTGCTGGATTTGTAGCTAAAGATGGCAAATTCAATCTAACAGAAAAGGCCGAATTGCAGACATTGCGCAGCTTAATGACCAACGGGCAAGCTGAATCATGTCATGCCGCATATCCTCATTTTGTTAGTATGGTGCTAAATGGTGAAGCTGATAAGCTGGACTACAAAAAAATTCGTGGCGTAGGCAAGGTGCTATTGCCAAGATATATTGACAAAATCAAGACAATCAATAAGCGTGTGGAATTTATGGGCGAGACATATGCTTGGGGCATTGAGCATGATGAGGACATAAACAAAATTGCCGCGACATATAAGAATGTATATGGATTCAGTAAGGATATAAATACCAATCCATATGCTGTTATGATTAACTTGCTTGAGTGGTCATTTGATAGAGCTGATAAGGCAGTAAGCAAGAGGACAAGACAATGGATAGATAGCTATGAACGATGTGAGGCGGCTACTATATATGCTCTAAAGCATAATGAGCTAGACGGCAATACAAGGATGCAAGCCAAGTCATTATTTGAGATGGTCAAACGCAAAGCCCCTCAATGCGTTCATCATCTCCTCGATGTTGTGACGAAATCGGCGCAAGTCCACTATGACGCGCCTAGCCAAAACACGGCTCTACAAGCCACATATAGCGCGGAAGAACATATTGCTGATGTCATCAAGAAAAAAATAGCCAATCCACATTATTATCCTATGGATTGGCAGAAGTTTACAAGTGTAGACGGATTAGAGCTTACTGATGAGCAAGCGCAGATTCTTGAGATGGCTTGTAAGCAGGACGTGATGATGCTGACTGGCTCGGCTGGTACAGGCAAGAGTCAAACAACCAAAGCAATCATTGAGATGCTAGAAGCTAATGATTATACTTATACTCTATTATCCCCAACTGGAATCGCGGCAAAGAGGTTAAGAGAAGCAACGGGACGTGAAGCCAGTACTATTCATATGTTCTTGACTTGTGGCGATAATCTAGGTGATTATGTACTAATTGATGAGATGGGCATGGTTAGCGTCCATTTGCTATCAATACTATTTGACAAGGTAAAAGATACTACTAAGATTATCTTCATAGCTGACCCATCTCAGCTTGCATCTATTGCTTGCGGCAATATTGTTGAAGATATGCTTGATAGCGGCATCGTGCCTGTATGCAACTTAACCAAGGTATTCAGATACAACACATCTGGCATTATTACCATAGCTACTGATGTACGAAATGGAGTAAATGAACATCTGACAGATACTTTCACAGATTATAAGTTCATTGAAACTGATACATTAGTAATCAAGCAAATTGAGCAAGAGTATGCGCAGCTCGTAGCAGATGGATATAGTAAGGATGATGTGCTGATTCTATCTCCATTCAATAAGGG
>OIYR01000531.1_pt1 | contig 21081 bp, 19 predicted proteins | sample 1588221 | NCBI WGS metagenome assembly OIYR01 (sample SAMN03283292) | human gut metagenome | biome: human-associated habitat; material: feces | host: Homo sapiens | place: Peru | collected 2012
ATTCCTACCTTATTTTTAATAATTAAATTATACAATATTAAAAAAATATGTCAAGTATAAAATATACAAATTATTTTATTTTAGTATATAATAAATAAAAAATAATTTTAGGAGGCATTATGTCAACACCACATATAGCGGCTAATAAAGGCGATATAGCGGAAACTATACTTTTACCTGGCGACCCTTTGAGGGCAAAATTTATAGCGGAAAATTTTTTAGAAAATGTTATTCAATATAATTCTGTAAGAAATATGTTCGGTTATACGGGAAATTATAAAGGTAAAAAAGTTTCGGTTCAAGGCACGGGAATGGGAATGCCTTCCTGCGCGATATATTCTTACGAACTTATACATTTTTTTGGATGCAAAAATCTTATAAGAATAGGAACGGCGGGAGCTTTATTAGACAAATTAAAAATTGGAGATTTGGTTATAGGAATGGGAGCTTGCACAGATTCAAATTTTGCAAGTCAATACGAATTAGACGGAACTTTTGCACCAATAGCAAGTTATGAATTATTAAAAAAAGCCGTAGATAAAGCGGAAAATATGAATATAAATTATCATGTTGGAAATATATTATCTTCGGATGCATTTTACAAAACGAATAATTCCACTTTAAAATGGGCAAAAATGGGAGTTCTTGCGGTAGAAATGGAAGCAGCCGCGTTATATATGAACGCCGCTTATGGAAAAGCTAACGCTCTTTGTATATTGACAATTTCAGATTCTTTAATTACAAAAGAAGCGACAACGCCCGAACAGAGAGAAAAAACTTTTACAAATATGATGGAAGTCGCTTTATCGTTAGTTTAACATTAATAAATCCTATAACTTATTAAAAAGTTATAGGATTTTATTAAAACAAAATATTTTAATTTATAAATAAATCATTAATATCAACCTCGTTTTCTATCATTTTATTCTCTCTCATAAATGATTCGGTTTTTCTTATTGAAGCTATATCTTTATCAGTTATATCTATATTAAAATCATACATAAGATACATTTCTTTTACGGCTTCTTCCGTTAATCCCGTTTCTCTTGCCGATATAGAAATTATCTCATCATAATTATTATTCATATAATCTAAAACTTCTATCTCGGCATTAATAAATGTATCAACTAACTCTTTATTATTATTGTAGAATTTTTCGCTTGTAGCCACAACAACTACTGGTTCTATAAGGCTCTCTCCCGTAGTAACTATGTTATATCCTTCTTTCGCCGTATTATAAGCAGAAGGACCCGCCAATAGCGCCATGTCTACAGAACCGCTTGATAATGCAGCATAAGATTCTGGAATTCCCATAGATATAAATTGAATATCTGATTCTTTTAATCCCAAAGAATTCAAATAAGCGGCTAAAAGCTCATGTAGTATAGTTCCTTTAGGACCAGCAACTTTCTTTCCTATAATATCTTTAGAGCCTTTTATAATATTTTTAGAAAATATAACAAAAGATTTAGGTGACCTGCTATAAGTATTTATTATTTTTATATCCGCTCCATTTGCTTTTGCAAGTATAACGGAAGTAGAGCCGACAGCATATAAAAATTGTATATCTCCAGATGCCAGCGCTTGCGTCTGGTCTGGTCCAGTAGTTAATTCGGAATATACTACGGGAAGATTATATTTGCTAAAAGCGTTGCTAAATATAAATTTATCTCTTTCTACCATAGAAGGCACATTTAAAGGTGATTTAACATAAGTTAATGCTATTTGTTTAACCGAAAAATCAGACTTATTTTTACAGCTCAAAACTAATATAATACATAATAGTAATTTTAAAATATTTTTCATTTTTTGCTCCTTAAAAAGTTAATTTTTAATCGAATTTAAAATATCCTTTTTTAATTCTATAAAAAAAGGCGATAGTATATTTCTATCGTAGTTTTCATGATTTAAGTCATATTCTTTTTTTATTTTACCTCCTTCAAATATAATTATTTTCTTTCCTAAAATTAAAGATTCGTCAATACTATGAGTGACAAATATTATAGATTTTTTACTATTCATACAAATATTTATAGTCTCATTTTGCAAAGTCTCCCTAGTAAAGTAATCTAAAGATGCAAAAGGCTCGTCCATCAATATTATATCGCTATCGTTAGCCAAAGCTCTTGCAATAGCTACTCTTTGCATCATTCCAAGCGAAAGCTGATAAGGATAAGCCTTATCAAAACCGTTTAATCCAATCATATTTATAAGATTATATATTTTATCTTTACATTCTTTTTTCTCCGATTTATTCATTCCAAAAGTTATATTTGAAAACACATTAAGCCAAGGCATTAATCTATGTTCTTGAAAAACTATAGATATTTTAGCGTTATCTTCGATTATTATTTTACCGCTATCTTGAATCTCTAATTGAGCTAATAATCTCAAAAATGTAGTTTTACCACATCCGCTCTTTCCAAGTATTACGGTTATACCTTCGGGAAAGGATTCAAAATTTATATTTTGTATCACTTTTATTTTTTTATTGTTAACAAAAAATGATTTGGAAATATTTTCCGTTCTAATTATCAATATTAACTCCTTCAGTATTATAGAAAGTAAATTTTCTTATAAAATAATAAAAAATTCTATCTAATAAATAACCTAAAATACCTATTGTAATTATTCCAACTATAACTTTATCCGACCTTGATAATTGTTGGGCGTCAAGTATCATATAACCTAATCCGCTTGAAGCCGCTATCATTTCAGCTCCTATAATAGCCCTAAAACTATAACCAAGTCCTATTTTCATTCCCGCTAATATTTCAGGTAATGCGCTCGGTAAAATTATACAAAAAAATATTTTAAACTTTGAGAAATTAAGAGAATATCCAACTTCTAAAAGTTTTTTATCAACCGAAAATATACCTTCTCTTATATTAATAAGTATTGGAAAAAATGACGCGAGAACAATAATTATAATTTTTGATTTTTCGCCTATACCAAACCATAATATTAATATCGCTATTAAACTTATAGGAGGTATATTTCTCATAAATTCTATTATGTTCTTAAAATATATAAATATTTGGGGTTTTGTCCCAAGTATCATTCCAAATACAAAAGCTAAAATAAACGCTATAGAAAATCCAGTTAAAACTCTTAAAAGGCTTACATAAATATTTTTTATTAAATTGCCGTTAATAGTTTCTATATAGAATGTTTTTAATACTTTTTGAGGGGATGGAAGAACATATTCGCTCCATATATTAGATTCGCTCGCTATAAACCAGAGTATTATAATTATAATTAATATCATATTTGATTTTATAAATTTCATTTTTTATCTATACCGTCTCCGTTATGGCAACCGTTATCGCAGTAAAGAGCCTCTAAAATTTTACTGTTTATGTATAATTTATTTTTAAAGACTTTCAATATATTCTCCTCTCCTGTAACAGAATAAACCTTTTCAAATCCTTTAAAAAATCCAAGAGGAATGGGACTAGAATTTAGTTTTCTTTTTTTATTTTCATCCAATATTATATTATTTTCTTTTACAAATTCTATCCAAGTTTTAAAAATTAATCCTTCTAGATTTAATGAATTTCCAAAATTGGATAAAGCAACACAAGGTGTTATTATAATTATATTATTTTCAATTTGAGCCTTTAATTCTATAGCAGTTTCTATTAAAATAGGATTAATATTAGCATATTCATAGCTATTATCATTATTATCTATATATTCGTAAATTTTAGGGCATCTTGAATCAATTATACATTTATCAGAATTTAAATATTTTTTTCTATACTTATTTTTAACTATATCGGAACAGTTTTTATTAGGCAATACTATCTCAAAACCGTTTTTTGATAGAATATATTTTAAATATTCTATATCGTATTGAACCATTATAACAGGATTAACCCAAACATAATTCTTATTCATAAAATAACCTTAAAAAAATTGTTAGATAAATATAACATATATAAAAAATTTGTCAATATAACATTAATGACTACGCTTAATTTTAAACTCTAACCTTCCGATAATAAACCATAGATTTTATAAGGTTATAGTTTATGTATTGTAAGATTAGGGTTAAAGCGGGAATTTTTTACGGAATAATATTAATTGGAATAATATTTACCGTTTTTATATTTGTTTTTAGCCCTAAAGGTTTTGGAAATCTCGATTCAAAAAAAGAACTTTTAAAAATAAGAAAAGAAAAAATAGCGGAATTAAATAGAGAAAAAATACAAATTACAAGCAATATTGAAAGATTAAAAACCGACAGAGAATATATAATTTCTTATGCAAAAACTTTCGGATATTTAGACGGCTCAAAAAACGAAAAAATCATTAAAATTATAAAAGACGAAGAAGTTAAAGATTTATCGCCCGCTCCAATTCAAAAATATTCTTCAGATAAAGAAATAGATATAAATATTAAAAGAATAATTATTTTATCTCTCGTGATTTTTATTCTATTATTTATTATATATTTTAATAGGCAAAAATATTCTTCTTCAAACCAAAATCAAAATATTAATAACGGTTAATTATCTCGTTAAAGGGTAACTTAAAGAAAACATAAATCCCGCGTCTTTATTTATCGGCTCGTAATACGGAACAAAATTAAAACTCATTCCCTCTTTTTTCTTTCCAAAAATTCTTTGATAACTGTCATAAGCTACAGCAGCGCCAAAAATTACTCCCGCTGTTACTTCAAATATTGTAGCCGAAATCCATAAAGATTTATATCTCGCTCGTCCTGTAGTCGAAGGCTGAACGAAAGTATTTTCTAAAGCGTCCAAACCGAATACTAAAAAAGAAGCGTAAGTATATGATAAAAAACTTGATAATATAAAAGTAACTTCCGTATATCTAAAAGGATGCGATTTATAAGGAGGCTCGAATATTATCGAAGAGCTAGTAACTCCTCTTTGATTTATAATATTAGTTCCTTGCATTTGAAAAAACGAATTTATATTATTTGTGTCCGTTGAATATTTTGAAGCCAATTCTTGCTCATCTTCAATAATCGGCGACTTTATAGCTTCATTAGTTCCAAATTCTTTCGCCGTATCAGCAAAATAAAAATCCGAAAAAGCAAATCTATTTATTATCAAAAATATTATTATTATAAAACTGTAAAATCTCATATTATAAAAGTCCGTATATTCCTATCATAAATTCAAATCCCATTAAACTAACCGTTCTTATTTTTTCGGGCAATTCAAAACTGTTTCCGTCATAATAAGTTCCTAAATTAATAGGATTAGTATAAAGTCTATAACCAAATCCAAAATTAAATCCTAAAGTGTCTTTTATATTATATTGTATAATAGCCAAAGCTCCAATACCAAACATAATATCTCTTGAATTTATTTTAGAGCCATTCGGTATAGAAGTATTAGCGTCTATATAATAATCGCCTCCGCTTATATTTCCTATATCCGTAAATGTTATTCCTATTCCTAAATAAGGCACGAATACAAATTTAACGATTTCCTGATAAATATTAACATTAATATCAAAATTAAATCTCATATCAATTCCGTAGCTTGATTTGAAAAAGTCGCCAAATAATAATCCAAAACTCAAATTTGGAGAAAATAAATTATTATCGTATCCGACTTTAAAATGAATTCCCAAAGCAAAATCGTTTTTATTTAGATTAATATTTAATTGTCCTTTATTAGTAAAATCGTTATAAGTTTTTTGAATAGACTTTATTTTATACTCCGCATAATTTATATTTAAACCGACTATAAAATTTCCAATATGAGTTTCTCTCGCTATATCTCCAGCTTTAATATTTTTTCCTCTCGATATTTTCGCTATAGAATAATCTCTTCCCAATTCTTTTATTCTTAAAGTTCCTTTTTCTTTATATTGTCCTTCTATAATATTTCCAGATGGTAAAATTGTATCTTCCGATTTTGAATAAACTTTAAATCTTGTATTTTTATTTATTCCATGTTCGCTTCCTGCAAATAAAATAGCGTTTCCGTCTTTCATATCCGATATTTTTAGAATAACCTTAAAAATATTTTTCATTTTGCTTTCAACTTGAATAGCCAAATCATTGCAAGCGGAATCTAAAGCGGCTTCTCTCAACGCCATAGAAGGATACTTTGTTATCGTATAATAAGTTGATCCAGATATTTTTGAAGAATATAATATTTTAGTAGTTTCGACATCGACTATTTGCAAAACCAAATCGACATTAGCGTAAATATTTCCGCTTCCTAATTCTATATCGTAATCAAAAGTTACATTTGCCGAAGTTATTTTTCCCGTTATCGCTTTGCTATAGCCGTAAATTTTTCCGACTTCTATAACCTCTTCTTCCGTAATTCCCGTTAATTGAAGTTCCATTTCTTTTAAGTATTTATCTAAATTAGCTCTATCGACAATATTAAATCTGTTCATTCTCGTTAATGAATTTTCAATAAGTTTAGTGACTTTTTTACTTAAATCTTTTCTGTATTCTGTTGAGACATCTTCAATTTCAAAAACGGCAATATTTTCTTTAACATATCTATCCGTTATTTCTTTTTCTTTATTAATACTTTGAGAAAATAAGCAAGTATGAATTGTTATAAAAAATAAAAAAATTGTCTTTTTCATTTATGCTGTTATAATTAAATACATATTTTTATATAATATTATATCATTAGTAAAAAAAGTCAAATGTAAAATGCTATGGAATAAAGTAATTTTCTGTAAATTAATATTATTTGGATGTTTATTTAATTATAAAAAATAGTTTCAATTATGACCAAAATAAAAAAAACGTCATTGCAAGCCGAAGATATGTTAATACAAAATTAATAAAATTCTATTTTAAAATTTAACTTTATTAATAGTATATTGCTTCGTTCGTTAACCAACGGCGAGCTTTAGTCTCACTCTCAATGACAATAAAATTAAAAAATAAAAAATATATATAAATGAAATTAATAAATTCAGAATTAGACTAAAAACAGCATTTTTATAAAGTATAAAATCTAAATAAAATTTTATATTCAGATACAAGTGAGTAAAACTCCCGTTGCTTAATTTAATAAAATCTAAATAAAGAAATATAAACCATAACCATTGGACTTAAAATTCAGAGTGTTAATGTTTTCGCTGAAAGCGTGCTTTAGTCTTGTTTCTTTTTTTGTTATAAAAAATATCTTGCCTATTTCTTATTTTAACCCTATATAAAAAAGATTTATAAATTATTCCTTATTGCTTTTTAATAAAAATCCTTGTATAATAAATTATTATGTTTACTTATTTTATAATTAAAAGAATATTGAAAGGTATTATAATGTTTATAATACTTATGTTTATGTCTTCGGCAATATTTAATACCGTAAGCGAAAAAACTTTAAAAGCGCAAATAGAAGAAAATATTAACGCCGAAGTTAGAGGTTTGGTTAATATGCGGACGGAAGATATAGACAATTTTATTAAAGAAAGAAGAAGCTATTATTACGATATTTATTGGCTTAACAGAAGCAAAGGCGAGAGAATATTTTTAAGAGCGATTAATACGATAACTTTTCAATTTGGAAAATCAAGCATTATGATGGATTCAAACGGAGATAGAAGCGTCATAAAAATAATAGGAGAAGCTCTGCCTCGTTCTATAATATTATTTACAACCGCGTCTATAATTCAAATAATTATCGGTTTAGCTATAGGTTTGATAAAGGCAAGAAAAGCGGGAAGCGTATTCGATAGAACGACAAGCATTTTTACTATGATAGTTTACGGTATGCCGACTTGGTGGCTTTCAATGATTCTTATAATGATATTCGTTTATAAATTAAATCTCTTTCCTTCGGGCGGAGTTCATTCCGTGCCTACTCCCGATGGAATAATGTATTTTATAGATATGTTATGGCATATGTCACTTCCTTTAATAACATTGGTTTTAATAGGTTTTTGGGGAATTTCATTTGTAGTTAGAAATATAGTTTTAAATACTTTGCAAGAAGATTATATAATGGCTGCAAGAGCGAGAGGATTAACCGAAAAATCGATTCTATTCGGGCATACTTTAAGAAGCGCAGCGCCTCCGATAGTAACGATTACTCTGCTTGGACTTCTTGGTTCAATAGCGGGTTCAATAATATTTGAAGGCATTTTTTCTTGGACAGGATTAGGCAATTTATATTGGATAGCAGTTCAACAAAATGATATTCCCGTTTTAATGGGAAATTTAGCGATAACTACGGCATTATATCAATTAGGACTCGTTATACTTGATATTTCTTATGGATTTTTGGACCCAAGAATAAAAGTCGGAGGAAAACTATAAATGGAAAATAAAAAAATAAATCCGCAAAAACAAAATCTTATAATAGATTTTTTTAATGAATTCAAAAAAGATAAAACGGGAATGATAGGATTATCGATTCTTATTATTTCAATTTTAATATCTTTATTTGAGCCTTTAATTTTAACTTATAAAGAAGCGCCGAAACGATGGCGAGATATTAATTATTGGCAGGATAATCCGACTTCCGCTCCTCCGATTTGGCTTAATTTTTTTCAAAAAGAAAAAGCTTCTATTACGGCAAATATTGAGGCTATAAGTTTTGAAACAAATTATATAGACAATCAATTAAATTATAAAATTTTATTTGAATACGATTATAATTTTGACAAACCGCCTGTAGATTTAATTTTTCATTTGAATATTAAAGGAAACACGGGATTAATTTGGAAAGTTATTCGCCCTGATAAAGAGAGTATAATTCTTTATGACGGTTTATATAACGCTTACGGAAATTTAAGAATATCGGCTTTTAACGATTCAAAAAATAGAATATTTAGATTTTATAGAGAATCTGTGCCAAAATTTTTAGCGAGACAATTAGACGCTATAACCACAAATCCAATGACAATATTATTTAATACAAAAAAAAACGATATGGCTGAAAATTTTTTATCGTTAAAAGGAATTTATAAATTTGAAATAACGGGAAAAATTTCGGATTCCAACTCCGAAGTCGATAATCCTTATATGGTTTTAGTCGGTTCAATGTCGGGTTTAATGGGAACTGATAACATGAAAAGAGATATTTTTTCTGGACTTATATCTGGTTTGAAATGGGCTTTATTCATAGGAATAGCTACAAGTTTTATAGCGGTAATAATTGGCGTTATGTATGGAATAATTTCTGCATATTTCGGAGGATTTGTCGATGGATTTATGCAATTTATTTATCAAATATTTATAGGAATTCCCGTTTTGCCCGTTATGATAGTAATGAGCGCGATATTTAAACCGAGCATTTGGACAATGATTGCTATGATGATATTATTCTCTTGGACTGGTTCGGTTATGACTGTTCGCTCTATGGCTATGCAATTAAAAGAAGAAACTTATATTGAAGCCGCAAGAACAATCGGAGCGGGACATTTCAGAATAATATTCAATCATTTGACTCCTCTGCTTTTGCCTTTTTCCTTCGCGTCTATGGCTTTAGCCGTTCCTTCTGCAATAGTTTACGAATCTTCTTTATCGCTTCTTGGTTTTGGAGATGCAACAATAGTCACTTGGGGACAAATTTTACATGACGCGATGAAAGGTTCTGCGGTTCTTTCTGGGCTTTGGTGGTGGATAATTCCGCCTGGAATTTTAATTGCAGTTTTGGGAATGTCTTTTGCATTTTTAGGATTTGCATTAGATAAAATTCTTCATCCAAAATTAAGAAATAGATAAAATTAATTATTGATTAAAATATTTTATTAAAAATAATTTCATTAAAAAAATAAAGGGAAATGCATAATTTACATTCCCCTTTTTAATCGTAATTTGACTTATTTAATAAATGTTTTTATTGCTTTAGTTTGTAGGTTTGTATTCAGTTTCTAGGTTTATAGAATATAAAGAATAAGTAATATCTACGCCTATATTACTATACTTTACAACTAAATAACCGTCTCTACTAAATGTCGCTACCGCTCTATTTTTATTAGGAGTTACCGTATTCTCATAGACAACATTTCTAATGCCTTCTAACTCGTAAGTAGGAGCTTTATTATATCTAGGGTCTACATAGAATTTAATATTTTCATTTCCAGCTATATTTCCTTCGTCGTCTTTAAGAGTATATTTTATATAAGTTTCCGTTCCTTCGGCTGATTCGTATTCGTCTACTATTTCCGCCCAGAAATAATAAAATTTTGTATAATCGCTATTGTAATAATAAGGACCAGATTTAAATACATAGCCTTTAAACTGTTTTAACATTTCGCCATCCGTAAAAGGCATTACATCGCCAGGTTTTGGCGTTTCTACTCCTGGCACTTTTTCTACTTCAACAGTAAAACTTGGTTCGGTAGCTTTCTTTTTACAAGCTATAGCAATTAAGCAAACTACGATTATTACCGCTATTATTGATAAAAACGGATATTTGGGTTTTAAATTTGTAAACATAATCACTCCTCGTTAATAGCATTATCTATTAACATTATTATAGTCTCTACTCTTAATATAGTAAATTATTTTAAAAAGTCAAGTAAAAAAATAAAATTCTTATATAAATTAAATACAAAAACATAAATTGATATTTGTTTTTTATACATATACGACATATAATGAAAATGATTCTAAATTTTACGGAGACTCAAAATGAAAACCGATATACAAATAGCTCAAGAATGCAAATTAAAAAGAATCGAAGAGATAGCGAAAAAATTAAACTTAAAAGACGAAGATTATGAAGTCTACGGAAAATATAAAGCTAAAATCGAATTGTCGCTTTTAAATAAATTAAAAAATAAACCAGACGGAAAACTTATTTTAGTGACGGCAATAACTCCGACTCCAGCGGGAGAAGGAAAATCAACTGTTACAATCGGATTAACTCAAGGTTTAAATAAAATCGGAAAAAGGACAATCGCCGCTTTAAGAGAGCCTTCGCTCGGTCCAGTATTTGGAATTAAAGGCGGGGCTTGCGGAGGCGGATATTCTCAAATAGTTCCTATGGAAGATATTAATTTGCATTTCAACGGAGATTTTCATGCAATCGGGAGCGCTCATAATCTTATAGCCGCATGCATAGACAATCATATAAAACAAGAAAATAAATTAAATATCGATATTAATAAAATTGTTTTCAAAAGAGCGGTTGACATGAACGACAGGGCTTTAAGAAATATAATAATCGGACTTGGAGGAAGTCAAAATGGAATTCCGAGAGAATCTTCTTTTCAAATTACGGTTTCATCCGAAATAATGGCTATATTATGTTTGTCTACTTCGTTAATGGATTTGAAAAAAAGAATCGGAAATATAATTTTCGCTTACGATAAAAACGACAATCCATTAAAAGTAAAAGATTTAAAAATTGAAGGTTCGGCTGCTGTTTTGCTTAAAGACGCGATAAAACCTAATTTAGTTCAAACTCTTGAAAATACTCCCGCTATAGTTCATGGCGGTCCTTTTGCAAATATAGCGCATGGATGCAATTCAATCTTGGCTACAAAAATGGCTTTGAAACTTGCAGATTATACGATAACCGAAGCGGGATTTGCTGCAGATTTGGGAGCTGAAAAATTTTTGGATATAAAATGCAGATTGGCAAAATTAAATCCTAATTGTATAGTTTTAGTCGCAACAATAAGAGCTTTAAAACATCATGGCGAAGCAAAAGAACTTTCAAAAGAAAACTTAAAAGCTTTAAGCAAAGGTTTTGAAAATTTAGATAAACATATAGAAAATATGCAAAAATATAATATTCCGATTATTGTCGCTATAAATAAATTTTCTTCCGACACAGAAAAAGAAATAAATCTTATAGAAGAACATTGTAAAAATTTAAATGTAGATATAGCTTTATGCGAAGCTTGGGAACATGGAGGAAACGGCGCTAAAGAATTGGCTAAAAAAGTCGTAAAAATTATAGAGACAAAAAAATCAAATTACAAACCTTTATATAAATTAAATTTACCTATAAAAGAAAAAATTGAAATTATATGCAAAGAAATATACGGAGCTGAAAAAATAGAATTTTCAAATAAAGCGCTTAAAATGATAAAAAAAGCCGAAAGTTTAGGATTTGGGAATTTGCCGATTTGCATCTCAAAAACGCAAAAGTCAATATCCGATAATCCTTCATTACTCGGAGCGCCAAAAAATTATACTTTAAATATTGACGAAATAAAACTCGCTTCTGGCGCGGGCTTTATAATCGCTATGGCTGGCGGAATAATTGATATGCCTGGTCTTCCTAAAATTCCCGCAGCTTGCAATATTGACATAGACGAAAAAGGAAATATAAAAGGATTATTTTAATTAAAAACGATTGACTTTTTATATTAATTGTATATAATTTTATAATATTTTTAATTTCTAATATTAAGGAGTATATTTCAATGAAAAAAGTTATTTCATTTTTATTAATTGCATTTATTTTTATTTCATGTTCAAAAGCTAACAAATCGAAAACTTCTGTAGACGGATTATTTATAAATGTAGGAGCAGAGCCTCAAACTATTGACCCCACTTTAAATAAAGCTTCGGATGCTTCGGTATATATAATACATGCATTTGAAGGACTTGCCACTAAAAATAAAAATGGCGAGTTGGTTGGAGGAGCTGCTGAAAGTTGGGAAATTTTGGATAACGGACTTAAATTTATATTTCATTTAAAAACAAACGGAAAATGGTCGGATGGAAAACCTCTAACAGCGTCAGATTTTGTTTATTCTTGGAGAAGAGCGGTAAATCCCGAGACTGCAAGCGAATATAGTTATCAATTTGAACCCGTAAAAAATTCTATGGATATAAACGCTGGCAAATTAGGTTTGGACGCTTTGGGAATAAGAGCGATAGACGATTACACTTTAGAAGTAATATTAGAAAAACCTACCGCTTATTTTTTAGAACTTACGGCTTTTCCTACTTTTTATCCCGTTAGAGAAGATATTATAGAACAATACGGCAATCAATGGACTATGAAACCAGAAACTTATATAGGCAACGGTCCTTATGTTATGAAAGAACGAAATATAGACAGCGATATAATAATGGTTAAAAATACTAATTATTGGGATTATTCAAATTTAGTTCCTGAAAAAATAACTTTCGTTTTAATGGATAATCCTACCGCTGCGGTAGCGGGAATTAAAGAAGGTTCGTTGCATTTTTCTGATAAAATTCCTTCGCAAGATATAGATTCATTAAAAAACGAAGGCATATTGCAATTGGTAAAAAGACTCGGAACTTATTATTATGCCCTCAATTTGACAAACGAAGTCTTAAAAAATCCTAAAGTAAGAAAAGCTTTATCTCTTGCAATAGACAGAAATTATATAGTAGAAAATATAGTTAAAGCTGGAAATCCTGCGGGAGCTTTCGTTCCTTATGGAGCGCCCGATGTTAATAACGGAGATTTTAGAGAAATAGGCGGAGATTATATAAATTTAAATAAAGAAGATTATTCAAATAATATAAAAATAGCTAAAAGATTAATGCAAGAAGCTGGTTATCCAAATGGACAAAATTTTCCCGTTCTTCAATTTTTAGTAGATTCAAATAGAGAGATTCCTATATTTGAAGCGGTTCAGCAAATGTGGAAAGAACATTTGGGAATAGACACTTCTATAAGTCAACAAGAATGGGCAGTATTTTTACAAACTTTATATACAGATAAAAATTATACGATAGGAAGAAGCGGATGGACGGCGGATTATAACGACCCTATGACTTTTTTAGGAATGTTTTTAAGTTATAGTCCGCAAAATCATGCATTATTTACAAATAGAGAATATGATAATTTACTACAAACTGCAATGAATACAATAGACCAAAATATAAGGATGGATTCTATGCATAAAGCCGAAGCTATATTTATGGATAATGATGTAATAATACCTTTATATTTTTATGCCACGCCTACTTTAATAAGTCCCAAATTAAAAGGCGTTATATACGATAATTTGGCTAAACATAAATTTAGCTACGCTTATATAGAATAATAGATTTTTAATTAATAAAAGTTTATTCTAAAATTTATTTATATTATTTTTTGCTCTTATTAAAAAATTTTCAACTAAAGAATTAAATAATTCGGGTTGTTCTATTTGTAAATTATGTCCCGCGATATCTATAACGCTAAAAGTCGCTCTTGGATAATCTTCAAGCAATTTATATAAATCTTTATAACCTACGCATATATCTTGCCTTCCAGCCATAAATAAAACGGGTTTGTCAAATTTAATTTTTTTCAATTTTTTATCGACATTAAAAGAAAAAGAATAATTTTTCCAAAGCGATTCTATAAAATCCTTATTACATTTTTTAATTCCAGAAAGAATTTCATTTTTATATCTTTTATAAACTTTTTTATTTTCAAGGACGCTAAACTTACCGAATGTTTTTCTTTCAAAATCGTTAAGAGTATTTATAAAATCTTTATCTTCAAATTTTATAATATTTTTAGGAACATCTCTTTTTGCATGAATTGGAATAACAACGGGACATAATAAAGCCATGCCTTCTATTTTTGAATTGAGTTTTGATAAAATGCCTCTTGATAAATATCCTCCGTAGGATTCTCCGATTAATAAAAAATTTTCAGAAATAATATTTTCAGCAAAAGAAATCAATATATCGAGAATTTTATCAGAAGACGCGTATTCTAATAAAGCTTCGGATTTTCCCATTCCAGGCAAATCTATATATATTCTTTTATAACCATTTTTATTTTTAAAAATCGGCTCAAAGCAACCTTTCATTAAATTTAAATCGCAGTCGAGTCCATGTATCATAAAAATAGGTTTTCCGCTTCCAATAACTTGATAATGAATTTTAATATTTTTATAAGAGTAAAACATATTATTTATTCAACCTCTTTTATTATTTATTTTATAATTTATAAACGCTTAATTATATTTCCTTCCCAATCGGTTATATTAGGTTTATGAAATGAATGCCATTTTTCAATAAAATAGTTAATATTTTTCATGTCTCTTTCTATAATAAATTGCAATTTCTTTATCGCCATGTTTAATCCAAATTTCGTATGGAAAGATTTTAATTTATAATTTTCAAACCAAAATCTATAACTAAATAACGGAATAGTTTTTAACATGTCAATATCAAGTCTTTCTTCTTTTTTATTATTCGGAGGCAAATAAAATTTTATTCCGTCTATATCTTTAAGCTCAAATATATTTTTAGGCTTTGGAGATAATTCAAAAATATTAAGAAAAATTTTAATATATCTATCTCTTGAAGTAATATAAGTCGTTATGCATTCAAGATTTGAATTTGTTAAACGACACATATCATAAATATAAAGTTGCGGATTATGTCTGCCGAAATTAGCGTTTAAAAAAGGCGATTTTATAAATCCGTTTTTTTGAAGAGACGAAAAAGCATATTCTAAAAAAATATTATTTCTTATTTTTAAAAGTTCGCTATTTTTAAGATGATAAAACATAAAACCTCTAATTTTCGATATTAATTTTTTCTATAGCTTCAAAATAGCAAGACATAAAATCTCCTTCGCCATTTTCAAAATCCGAAACTATAGAAATAATTTTTTTATTAAGCTCTTTTATCATAATTAAAGCCAACTCCTGCGCTTTGCTTTCGGTTAAGTTAGGATTATTTTTTAGTATTTGCTCCATAACTTTATTTATATTGACTCTTCTATAAACTCCATCGCTATCCATTTTATTCTCCGTTTTATTAGTTTAATTATTACTTTAGTTTTTTTAAATCGTTTATAAATTCAGAAAATAGTTTTACTTTGCTACTTTTTTCAAATTCGTTTTCTGTAAGAATATAGCATCCGTCCGTATCGACTTCTACAATAGCTCGTCCTTTTTTAGCGGGCTTTTTAGAAAATATATCGTCTTCATCAAGCGTAATAAAAAATACTTTTATATTTTTAGTTATATTAGAATTCATAAGTTTAAGTTTCCAATATCCCGTTTGAGCTATTCTTTCTCTTAAAGTGACTTTAACCGATAAAACCGCTATTATTTTACTTTTATTAGGTTCGTATATTATTATATCCACATCGGGCAAATGCATTCCAAATTCGCCATAATCTATAGCTAAATTTCTTTTTAATAAATCTAATTTATTATTGTCGCTATATTTATTATGTTCTAATATATTACCGTTTATTATAGATAAATTAAGTTTTTGAATTTCGTCTTTAATTATATGTTCGATTAATTTTTCTAAATTTTTGCCTTTAAAAGCTCGCCAAGATTGTTCCGTATCAGTTATTCCTCTACTTAAAGCGTCTTGTCTGTGAATTTCTTTAATCTCTTTTAATAATTTTGAAATATATTTATAAGTATCTTTTTTATATATTTTCTTTTTATTTTCGTAAATGGATATTATATCTTTATATGTCATAATCTCTCCATAATTAAAATATATTCCGTAGGGTAAACTAATTTATCTCCTAAAGAAACATTGGCAAATCTTCCCGTAATAGAATCTCTTGTAGAAGGCAACATTTTTGAAGGTATCTCTCTATGTATAATAGAATAAGTTTTAAAACCTATATTATTCATTTGTTCGCAAAAAACTTCCGCATTTAAAATATCTATATTTTTAAATTGAGTATTGCCTATAACTATAGCCGCCTTTCCTTTAGGTTTTAAAATTCTCTTCATCTCAATAAAACTTTCAAGCATATCTAAATAATAATTTTTTATTTCCTCGTATTTTTTAGATTTATATTTAAAATTTTTTAATATATTTATCGCTATCTCGCTTTTTAAATCGTTATCGTTAATATCTTCCGTTTCTCTTTTACAACCGCTGCCTATAAATTTTTTTCTAAAATCATTTAAATTATTTAAATATCCAAACCATAATGAAGGTAGTTGATGCAAGTCTGCATATTCATAACTTGTCACATAAGGCGGGCTTGTAACTATAAAATCGGATTGTTCATTTTCAAAAGGAAGAGTTCGAGAATCTCCGCAGATAATATTTCTATATTTATTAATATTTTCAAATATTTTTTTATCGATAGTCAAATTATATAAATTATGCCTTTTTATCATTTTTTTAGCTTGAGTAAAAAATAGCGAATAAACATCTTTATCTTTTTTATTAAAGTCTCTTGTAGGCTTTATGCTTTTCTGTAGCCATATAGAAACCGTTTTTAATATTTGAGCGAAAGCGACTAAATAAAAATCTCTTATATCAATATTATCTATTTCAGATATGCAATAAAGTATAATAGATAAATCTTGTTTTTGTTTAGGTTTAAACCAATAATCTATTCTTTCGTTATTAGGAATAATATTTTTAGATTTTTCAATTAAATCATTTAAATTTTTATTATCCATAAATTTACTTAATAATATATTATATTCTTTCTCTAATAATTTAATATCAATCGGAGTAGTTTTTACTTTTGAAATTAAATATGCTATTTCATTTATATCGACTCCGAATGTATATCTATTATTTATAAGGCTCTCTACTATAGTAGTTCCGCTTCCCATAAAAGGGTCTACAACAATGTCGTATTTATTTGTATATGTATTTATTAATCTTGATACTAATTGCGGTATAAATTTAGCGGGATATGTATAATAATTATGCGTAATATATGCAGTATCTTTTATAGTTTTATCAGAAAAAGACCAAGAATAATCTATATCTATCGAGCTAAAATCTTTAATTTTAAATATTTTGTTATTTTTTAATAAATTTTGATTAATTGCAGTTATCACTATTTTTTATATCCTACATCTAATAATTAAAAAGAAGACAAAACCTCGTTTATGCCTTTTAATTTATCTTCAAATTCTTTTTGTTTTCGTTTTTCAGTTTCAATCGCTTCTTGTTTGGCTTTATTAATAAAATTTTCATTTGAAAGTTTTTTATTAACGGCGTCCAAATCTTTTTTATAAACGAACGCTTCTTTTTCAAGTCGCTTTTTTTCGGCTTCAAAATCTATTATTCCAATCAAGTTAACATTAATCTCGCCTCCTTCAAATACTTTGACAAAACTTCCTTTATTTCTTTCGTTTTCTTTTGTGAAAACTATATTTAAAGATTCTGTTAAAGAAAGAGATGAGATTATATTTTTATAATTTTCGCTTACAGTTTTAAAATAATCGTTTGTATATCTTAATACAACTTCTAATTTTTTATTTGGAGGCAAATTGAATAAAGAGCGAGAATTTCTTATTGCAGAAACTATATCTTTTATCAAATCAAATTCTTTTTCAATATCTTCAAATATATATTTATTTTTCGATTTAGGATATTCTCTTATCATTAAAGATTTTGATTCTATATTTCTTTTTGGCAAATTAAAATAAATCTCTTCGGTTAAAAAAGGCATAAAAGGATGAATCATTGCAATTGATTCTTCTAAAATATACAAAAGCAAAGATAAAGTTTTTTCTCTTTTGGAATTATCTTTTAAGTCGAATTTGCTTATCTCAATATACCAATCGCAAAATTCGTTCCAATAGAATTTATAAACCGTTTGAGAGGCTTCGTCAAATCTATATTCTTTTAATTTTCTTTCCGTAGATTCTATAGCTTTTTGAAGACGAGATAAAATCCATTTGTCTTTATTTTCAAGTTCAAATTCTTCGATATTTTTTATTTTCTCTCCGTCTTCTATATTTCCAAATATATATTTTGCGCTATTGTATATTTTATTTGCAAACTTTCCCCCCATTTTAAAAAGTTCTTTATCAAGCCAAATATCTTGTCCGCCTAAAGAAGTTATAAAAGATAAAGTAAATCTAAAAGCGTCCGCTCCAAGTTCGTCAATTATTTCAATCGGGTCGATTCCGTTTCCCAGACTTTTTGACATTTTCCTTCCAATTTTATCTCTTATCAAGCCGTTAAGATAAATATCTTTAAAAGGAATATCTTTCATAAAATGAGTTCCCGCCATTATCATTCTTGCAACCCAAAAAAATAATATATCGTATCCTGTCACTAAAGCGGATGTTGGATAAAAATATTTTAAATCTTCATTATCTTTTGGCCAACCGAAAGTTGAAAAAGCCCATAACCAAGAAGAAAACCAAGTATCCAAAACATCTTCGTCTTGCTTAATATTTTTACTTTTACATTTAGAGCATTCTTTAATATCGGTTTTCGATACAATCATCTCGCCGCAATCTCCGCAATACCAAACAGGAATTCTATGTCCCCACCATAATTGTCTGCTTATGCACCAATCTCTTATATCGTTCATCCAATGATTATAAGTGTTAATCCATCTTTCAGGATAAATTTTTATTTGTCCGTTATTAACGACTTTATAAGCTTCTTCGGCTAAAAGTTTCATTTTTACAAACCATTGGTCGCTATAATAAGGCTCTACTGTATTATGGCATCTATAACAATGTCCGACTTGATGCTTTATATTTTCTTTTCCTAAAAATGCGCCTAAACTTTCTAATTCTTTTATTATTAAATCTCTCGCTTCTTTAACGGTTTTACCTTGATAATTTTTTGGAGTATTTTCGTTAAATGTTCCATCGGGATTAAGAATATTTATTATTTCTAAATTATGCCTCTGCGCTATTGCAAAGTCATTTGGGTCATGAGCGGGAGTTATTTTCAAAGCGCCCGTTCCAAAATCTTTATCGACATAAGTGTCTTTAATGAGTTTTAATTTTCTGTCGACTATCGGAAGTATTAAAATTGTATTTTCGTTTAAATGAGAATATCTTTCATCTTCGGGATGAACTGCAATCGCAACATCGGCAAGTATCGTTTCGGGACGAGTCGTTGCCACTTCAATATATTCGTCTTTTCCTTCGATTTGATATTTTACATGATATAAAGCGCCCGCAACTTCTTCATGGTCAACTTCATCATTGGCTAAAGCTGTGCCGCAACTTGGACAATAATTTATTAAATATTTTCCTCTATAAATTAAACCTTGATTATAAAGCTCTACAAAAACTTCTCTAACCGCATTGCTTAATCCTTCGTCTAAAGTAAATCTCTCTCTCTGCCAATCGCATGAACAACCTATTTTTTCAAGTTGTTTAATTATTATTGAATGATGTTCGTTTGCAACTTCCCAAGTTAATTTAACGAAATCCTCTCTTCCAAAATCATATTTATTTTTTCCTTCTTTTTTTAATCTTCTTTCCACTACATTTTGAGTGGCAATTCCCGCATGGTCGGTTCCTGGCATCCATAAAACGCATTTTCCAAGCATTCTATGAAATCTAATTAATATATCTTGCAAAGTATTATTTAATCCATGTCCCATATGCAAAACGCCCGTGACATTTGGAGGAGGTATGACTATAGAATAAGGCTCTTTATTTTTATCAATTTCGGCATGAAAAAATCCGCTCTCTTTCCAAAAGCAATATAATTTTTCTTCAATATTTTTAGGATTATAATTCCCTCCTAAAGTATGTTTCATTTATTCCCCCGATTAAAATAATTGTTTATACATTTTACAATATATAATATATTTTTCAATTATTTATTTTATTTGTATCGCTTGACTTTACAATACTTTACACTATGCGCTTACGGTGAAAAGTATTCAAAAAATTTTAACTTACTTTAATTATAAAAAAAATATTTATTTTATTATTATAATTAAGAAGATGAAATAATTTATTTATAAATATTTCATCTTCTATTTTATTTATAATTATACACTACTATCTATTCTTTAATCGTTGGTATAGAGAATTTTAATTTAGGAAATGCTAATATATAAATAAACATTATCGCTATACTTACTAAATTAAAAAAAGAATAAGGTAAATATTGTAATGTGCTAACCCCTAAAGTTGATGCCATATAGACGCCTGTTACTGTCCATGGAGTAATAGGCTCTGTTAATGTTCCGCCTTCTTCCATCGTCCTAGATAGAGCGGAAGGATGGAGTTTATATTTTTTATATATTTCTTGAAATATTGGTCCTAGAGTTAAAAAAGTAAATTGAGTGCTATTAACGCTAGAGTTAATTATAAATGTAACAAACCAAGTTACTATCATTAAACTTTTTACGCCTTTTATTACTTTTAGTAATAAATCCAATAGAGTTTGTAAAGTTCCTATAAGTTGCAGCATTGAACCAAAAGTTAAAGCCGTTATTAAAAATAAAACGGTAGGCATCATGCTTAACATAC
>OIYR01000532.1_pt1 | contig 21054 bp, 10 predicted proteins | sample 1588221 | NCBI WGS metagenome assembly OIYR01 (sample SAMN03283292) | human gut metagenome | biome: human-associated habitat; material: feces | host: Homo sapiens | place: Peru | collected 2012
CGTTATGGCTGGAGAGAGGACGCTTGTCGGGCACACAGTTTACTCCCGAAAAAGGATGGGATGAAAATAAACTCGATTGTTTCCGCCGACACATCGTACAGTTGGGTCGTACCGGATTGTTCGTAGTATACGATGAGTTGGTAGCCAAAGAACCCGTAAAATGGAGCTACTTGCTGCATACTATAGAGCAACCTATGGAAGTAACAACCGCTAATGACGGACTTCGCGTTACAGGAAAGAACAATTCCGACGGAGTTTCGGTAGCTAATCTTTTCAGTTCGCAAGAGATGACATACGCTCAGACCGATACCTTCTTCGTTGCGGCTATCAACTGGAAGAAGCGATTAGATAATGTATTGAGCAATCATTATCATTTTACCGCTACTACCACACCGTGCAAGACTGCGTGCTTCTTGAATATTCTCGATGTACACGGCGACAACCGTCATGACCTGCTTGTAGTACGTCAAGGAAATAAGATAACCGTTGCCGGATGGACTATAGAGTGCAACCTTGATACACCCGATACACCTTATTTATATATTAGAGAGACTTTATATAAGACAAGGGAAAACAATCAACAACAGTAAAAAAGCTGCGGAAGCAGTTTGACAGAAAACAAATTTTAAAATCAAGCAAAAGAAAAGAGATCCGAATGGAACAGACAGAAAAATTGGTTAGCACCATCATCAAGGGAATACAAGAGAAGAAGGGACAAGGCATAAAGGTTGTTGACCTCAAAGGCATCGACGGAACCATCGCCAGCTATTTCATCATCTGCCAGGGCAACTCCCCATCACAAGTGGAGGCCATCGCTGAATCCGTAGGCGACTTCTGCAGAAAGAAATTGGGTGAGAAACCTGCCAACGTAGCGGGCTTGGGCAACGATCAATGGGTTGCTATCGACTTCGTGGATGTACTGGTACACATCTTCCAACCTGAGGTACGACAGTTTTACGACTTGGAGCACCTATGGGAGGATGCCAACCTCACCGAGATTCCAGACCTCGACTAATCCATCGGGGGGAAAAGGTGGAAAGCCTGCTAGGCTTACACCTTAATTATATATATAGGAATATTTTTATTTGATATATTGGAACAACATTTCTTATTCTAAAAACGAGATGGAACAAAGTAACAATTTAAATAACCCAAGTGGACAACCACCTAAGATGCCTAAGTTCAATATGAACTGGCTCTATGTCATCATCCTCTTCGGACTCATGGTACTCTTCATGACGGGTGGCGGTGATGCCTTGGGAGGTAGCGCAGCCAAGAAGGCTACCTACACAGAGTTTAAGGAGTATGTGGAGAAAGGATATGTGCTCAGCGTCGTCGCCAATAAGACGGAGAGTACGATCAAGCTTTACATCAATCCGAAAAACATTCGTGATGTCTATAAGACAAGTGCCAAGAACGTAGGTCCTTCACCTTACGTGGAGGTGCAGTTTGGTTCTGTAGAAGAACTGGACAAGTACCTCGACTCGATGGTCAAGACCCACAAGATACACTCCTACACCTACGAGAACCAGAAGGGCAACGACTTCATCAGCCTCCTGGTCAGCGTAGCCCCTATCCTACTCTTCTTCCTCTTCATCATGTGGATGTCGGGCAGAATGGGCACAGGACTCGGCGGTGGCATGGGAGGCGGCATCTTCAGTGTCGGCAAGAGCAAGGCTCGTATGTATGAGAAGGGAAACGCCATCGGTGTCACCTTCAAGGACGTAGCCGGACAAGAGGGTGCCAAACAGGAGGTTCAGGAAATCGTCGATTTCCTCAAGAACCCACAGAAATACACCGACCTCGGTGGTAAGATTCCAAAGGGAGCCTTGCTGGTAGGTCCTCCGGGAACAGGTAAGACCCTCCTTGCCAAGGCTGTAGCAGGCGAGGCAGAGGTACCATTCTTCTCCATGAGCGGTTCCGACTTCGTGGAAATGTTTGTCGGCGTCGGTGCCTCTCGTGTTCGCGACCTCTTCCGTCAGGCTAAGGAGAAAGCTCCTTGCATCATCTTCATCGATGAGATTGATGCCGTAGGCCGTGCTCGTAGCAAGAACCCAGCCATGGGTGGCAACGATGAGCGTGAGAACACTCTGAATGCCCTCCTCACCGAGATGGATGGTTTCGGCACCAACAGTGGTGTCATCATCCTTGCCGCTACCAACCGTGTAGATATGTTGGATAGCGCCCTCTTGCGTGCAGGTCGTTTCGACCGTGAGATTCATGTCGATCTCCCTGGCTTGAACGAACGTAAGGCCATCTTCCTCGTTCACCTGAAGCCTATCAAGATAGACGATACCGTTGACATCGATCTCTTGGCTCGCCAGACGCCGGGCTTCTCTGGTGCCGACATCGCCAATGTTTGCAACGAGGCTGCCTTGATAGCTGCTCGCCATGACAAGAAGGCGGTGTGCAAGCAAGACTTCCTCGATGCCGTTGACCGTATCGTAGGTGGATTGGAGAAGAAGACCAAGGTGATGACTGCCGACGAGAAGCGTAGCATCGCCCTCCATGAGGCTGGTCATGCCACCATCTCTTGGTTCTGTAGATATGCCAACCCTCTCATCAAGGTCACCATCGTGCCACGTGGTCAAGCACTGGGCGCTGCTTGGTATCTCCCAGAGGAGCGACAGATTACCACCAAGGAGCAGATGCTCGACGAGATGTGTTCACTCATGGGTGGTCGTGCAGCCGAAGAACTCTTCACCGGTCATATCTCCTCCGGAGCGATGAACGACTTGGAGCGTGCTACCAAGAGTGCATACGGCATGGTGGCTTACCTCGGCATGAGCGAGTCGCTGCCTAACCTCTGCTATTACAACCAGAGCGAGTATTCATTCCAGAAACCATATTCAGAGAGCACAGCCAAGAAGATAGACGAGGAAGTGCTGAAGATGGTGAACGAACAATACACCCGTGCCAAGAACATCCTGATGCAGCACAAGGAAGGTCACAACGCCCTCGCCGAACTGCTCATCCAGAAAGAGGTCATCATGGCAGAAGACGTGGAGAAGATTTTTGGCAAGCGCCCTTGGATTAGCCGTTCACAGGAAATCATGGAGGACGAGCAGCCTAAGATCGACGATGATGCTGTCAAGGAGATACCAGAGGTGCAAGCTGCCATCAAGGAGCATGAGGAGAATCAGAACAAAGAGAACACTCATTAATATCAAGAGTCATGACAGATAAACAAAAGAATCTCATCGTAAGAACCATCACAGGTGTCTTATTCGTAGGCTGCATGGTATCATGCTTCCTGCAACCGAAGGCTATGGTTTTCCTCTTTGCCCTCATCACAGGTCTGAGCATCTGGGAGTTCTGCGGACTCGTCAATGAGGAGGCGGAGGATGTCAGCGTCAATCGCTTCATCTCCACCGTGGCAGGTGTGTATTTCTTCCTTGCCGTAGCGGGATTCCGAACGGGCATCACGGGCTACAACTTCGTGGTGTTCATCCCTTACATCCTCACCATCGTATATCTCTTCATCTACGAGTTATACACGGGCAACAAGAATGCCATCAACGACTGGGCTTACACGATGCTCTCACAGATGTACATCGCCCTCCCCTTCTCGCTCATCAACGTCTTGGCTTTCGAGGTTTCGGCAGTGGATGGTCAGGTACATTACGATATGCTCTTGCCTTTGAGCGTGTTCATCTTCCTCTGGACCAATGACACGGGTGCCTATTGCAGCGGTTCGCTGTTTGGCAAGCACAAGCTCTTCCCTCGCATCAGTCCGGGCAAGAGTTGGGAAGGAAGCATAGGCGGTGGCATCTTCGTCATCATCGTGGCTGCCATCGTGGGATACTTCGCCAATAATGGCGAGACGGCTCACACCTTGAGCATCGCAGGATGGATAGGTTTGGGACTCGTCGTCGTATTCTTCGGCACCTGGGGCGACTTGGTGGAAAGTCTCTTCAAGCGCACCCTGGGCGTGAAGGACAGCGGCAACATCCTGCCAGGCCATGGCGGTATGCTCGACCGTTTCGACTCATCGCTGATGGCGATTCCAGCGGCTGTCATCTACCTCTACACCATCCAACTCTTCGGATAATCAAGAGAATACAAGCTACTGAAATAGATAATGTTTTATACTATCGGGACGTACTTTCTTTGCAAAAGTACGTCCTTTTTTGTTTGTAGAGGGAAATACTTGTACTTTTTCTTGGTCAATTCTGCTAAAAATCGTAGTTTTGCAGAAAACATATTATAATCAAAAACCTATTTAAAAGATGAAGAAGCTATTAACCCTCCTTGTCGCCTTGCTGTGCATGGCACAAGTCAACGCAGCCGGTCCTGTAAAGCAATGGGGACAACTGCAAGTGAAAGGTGCGCAACTTTGCGACCAAAATGGAAATCCAGTCGTACTGCGAGGTGTCAGCCTAGGATGGCACAACATTTGGCCTCGTTTCTACAACAAGAATGCCGTGAAGTGGCTCATCAACGACTGGCATGCCAACATCATCCGTGCTGCCATGGGAATCCAGATTGAGGACAACTACCTGGAGAACCCGGAGTTCGCCCTCAAGTGTATCACCAATGTGGTGGATGCTGCCATCAAGAACGACGCATACGTCATCATCGACTGGCATGCCCACAAGATGCACACGGCAGAAGCCAAGGCTTTCTTTGCCAAGATGGCTCAGAAATATGGCAAATATCCTAACGTCATCTATGAGCTTTACAACGAGCCTGTGGAAGACAAGTGGGAAGACCTCAAGGTATATGCCAAGACCATCATCGACGAGATTCGCAAGTACGACTCCGACAATATCATCCTCATGGGTTGTCCTCACTGGGACCAAGACATCGACCTCGTGGCAAAGAGTCCTATCGAGGGCGTGAGCAACGTGATGTACACGCTCCACTTCTACGCAGCCACCCACAAGGATTACTTGCGCGACAAGTTGGAAACAGCTGTCAAGGGCGGTCTTCCTGTATTCGTGTCAGAATGTGCTGGCATGGAAGCCTCCGGCAATGGTCCTCTTGCTCCAGACGAGTATCAGAAATGGCTCGATGTCATGGAGAAGAACAAGGTAAGTTGGGTCAATTGGTCTATCTCTGACAAGGACGAGACCTGCTCCATGATTCTGCCAAGGGCAGAGGCGAAGGGCAACTGGACTCCTGACCTCATCAAACCATGGGGCAAGATGGTGAAGGATGCGTTGACGAAATACAACAAGCGATAAGCGAGAGCTTGACTCTTGTGAGCCAAAAGGGCGATTTTTTACCCAAATCTCACTCAAAAACATAGATTTGGGTAAAAAATTGGCAGTCCCCCACGATGAGAGGAGCTGCCGATTTACTAATATTACGACCAATAAGTTCTAAGAGAAGTCTTAGACATTACTTGATTATAACCTTCTTGCCACCATGAATATAAATACCAGGAGCAGTTGGCTTCTCCAAGGATCTTACTCCTCGTAGGTTATACCATGAAGTGTTATCCTTGATAGATATTACAACCGGCTTGATAGCAGTTGGATTAATCTCTACTATATGTCCTGCGAAATGATTCCAACCAGGAGCTGTCTCGTAAGCTTCCTTGCTGCCGATAGGGACATATAAGGTTACACCGTCTGGCATTCCCTCAAAAGTTATATCTGGGGCTCCACATACTGGCGGTACAGGATTCAGACTATAAATCTCCTTCAAAGGGACGTTTGTACTCCAAAAAGCATTGAAATGAAGTATTTCTACTCCCTTTCCTAAAACCATAGTATTCAAGTTCATGTCATCTATAATATTAGCAGAACCTATCTCTTTTACAGAATTAGGTATTACCAATTCTTTTATTCTGCCTATAGTTCTCAAAGCCTCTTGAGCAATATACTCCAAACCTTCATTTAGTTTCAAAGAAGTCACTTTTCCCGATGCACACAAAGCACGTCGGCCAATGCTCTTAACAGCAAAAGAAACTCCATTAGACGTTACAAAAGCAGGCACTTCAATATCGCCTATCAATTGTTCGTTTCTCCATCCTTCGACATATTCCTCTTTATTAAGCAAAGTTACTTCAAATGGATAAACACTTGTCACACTAAACAACATTGGTAAGTTTTCCTCACCATTATTGATAATATTTGCGGTAATCAAGTCACCCACTTTCACAATATCAGGATACTGTGCATCATGGTATTCCGTCTCAGCAATCTTTGACTTCACACCATTCTTTACAACGATAGCCTTGATCATACAAGAAGCATACAAACTGATTGGGGCTGAATATACCTTTGAATTTTCATCAGGATTCGTACCATCCAATGTATAATAAATGATTGCATCAGCCAACTCTGTTGATATCTGCAATTCTTTATTGACAACAGACAATATAGGTGCTGGCATTTCTGTCACGGTCAATGTACCAGGCTGATAAGTGATGTCGTAGTTTGTAGCCTCTGCGCCACTAACATTCACGACATAATCAGCAGGAGAACTAGACTCATTTGCTTCTGTTGAGAAGACAGGTTGCTTCGTCAAGACTGCTTCGGTCTCGCCATTCTTGAAACCACTATAGCTAGCTTTGAACTCAGGCATAGCATCACCTTGCTTCTTGGTGTAACTGCCTGCAGAAATAACGAGAGGAGCCTTGGTGATGGTAAGCGTACCTGCAACATAATTAAAAGAATACTTATTGGATTCTGCACCCGACAAAATAATCTCGTAATCTCCCACTGCACTTTTCAGATTAGCATCTGTCTGAGCTACAGCAGAGGTTGTAAGCCTCGTCTCTGTATCCCCATTCTTAAATCCCTCGTATGAGATTTTAAACTGAGGATTCTCATCACCATATTTTCTAGAAACATCTTCTACTCTTACTGTCAAAGGAATTTTCGTTACAGTAACAGCACACTCCGCTTTCACAGAGCGATCTGCAGAATAGGCTATAATCTGACATTGACCTTCCGCTTTAGCAATGACTTTGCCATTTGCATCAACAGTTGCTACCTGCTCATTACTAGATTCCCAAACAACGCTCTTATCCGTACAGTTCTCTGGCAATACTGTAGCTGTAAGCGTTCTTGAATCATCTACTTGCAAGCTCAGTGAACTCTCACTAAGACGAATGGAAGTAGCAACCACAAACGAGACATTCACATCAAATGATATCGGTTCAAAGCGATAAGTCTGCGCCTTGGCATCCGAGAACACAACATTCTCTACCTTTACTTTCTTATGGTCTCTAGCTGATGCCTCAGCATTCACCCATAGATTCAAGATTGTCCCCGAATGACCAACGAAAGTCGTATTATCCATTGACATACAGACAAAACGGTATCTTCCATTTCCGAGGTCTTTGCTTGTCAACTGATGACTAGATGAGCACCGCCCAGTCACACTGCATTTTTCCAAATCCAAAGACAAGCCACTTGGCACAGCCACATCAAACTGACAAGCCGTCAAACTCGTTTCATTTGTCAGTTGCAAAGCAAAAGCCTTTCCTTTTCCTGCCGTCACTTCATCATCAGCAACAGATATGAAGTTCTGCTCCTTGGTCTGAACCGACACCTGAGAATCATCCATATTCACATCCTGGTTATTCTCATTGGAGAAGATAGTATTCTTCAATTGCACATAACCACCAGCGAAATCAGAAGAAGCTTTCACTTGAATATTGACAAGCGCGCCACTATTCCCTGAAATCGTCTCATATTGTGCGGAATAGCACAACAACCTAGTCGTCCTATCGCCTATCTCATTAGAACTCAATGCGAAGGAGGAAGCACGACTTGTCGGAGAAATCGCCAAACTATTATTGGTCTGTTTGACAATACTCAACCCCTCTGGCAACACAATATCTGTCTGAAAACCACGATAACCATTTGCATTATCGAGGTTCAGTGAAATCGTCTTCGTATCACCAGGAACAATATTGAACGGTTGTATATAGAAAACATCCTTTGCTCTTGATGCTATCGGCAAAGCCAACAACATCAAAAGCAACAGAAAGAATATATTTCGAAGTCTTATCATAACATTTTATTTTACGGTTACTTTCACGACTTGATGATTGAACTTCACGAGATAAATGCCAGCAGTCAAATGAATACTCATGGATTCAGCCTCCAAACGCTGTGACTCAACCAACATACCAGCAGTGTTATAGATGCAGACAAGCATTCCCTTTTCGCCAGACACCTCGATGCCATCGGCTACCACATTAACATCCTTGTCTTGACCAGAAACACCAGCAATGGAAGTTGCCTGGTCGAAATGAGCAGCCAAATCATATCCCTTAGCATCTGCATCAGAAGCGACAGCATTGTCAAACTGAACATCTGCAGGATTGACATTCTTTTTAGAAGTTAAAGTAAAGATAGCCCTGCCATCCATGAAAGTACTATTGCTCAAAGAATAGACAATCACTCTCAATGTATGGGCATCCAACTTAGAAGAAGTCAATAGATGGGTAGAAGCGATTGCATCATCCAATTTCAAGTTGACGTCATCTACGTTCTCTGCCATAGTAATATCAGCTTGCATAGCCGTATAGTTGCTATTGACATCCAAAGCTACATCAATGGCATTCTTGCTTGGCTGAGAATAAACGATGTAATTCTCATTCTTATCAGAAACATTCATACCCTTTGCCATTGCGATATTTTCCTTAGCTTGCAAGGGTTGCTGGAGGATGATGGCTGTGGTACCTGTCACATCAGAAACGGATATATGATTATCCTTGTTGACATCGGCAGCCTCAAACTCGAAGATACCAACCACTTTATTCAATATATAGTTAACGGTATTGACTGCATCAACCACATTCACCTCATCATCATCGTTGGAGTCACCAGCCTTTGGAGCAGTCACTGTCAGATGACACTCAGCTGTGATACCAGAACCATCATTGGCACTTACCTCAATGGTCGTTTCGCCAGCAGTAAGGGTTTTTACATTTCCCTCGTTGTCCACTGTAGCTATCTCTGGATTATCAGACTTCCATGTCAAGCTCTTGTTGGTTGTCGTAACTGGCGAGATCGTTGCCACGAGATGAGCCGTACGCTTTTTCTTCAATGTCAATGTTGGCTGGTCGAGCGAGATACTTTCCGCCAAAGTAGGAACGACCGTAATATCACAAGTTGCCTTGACACCAGAGCCATCGGCAGCAATAGCAGTAATGGTAGCATTACCTACGGCATTGGCAGTAATAACACCTTCAGCAGAAACAGTAGCTATCGCCTCATTGGAACTCTTCCAGATAAGGCTCTTATTGACAGCATTTTCAGAACCAACGGTGGCACTCAAAGGCAAGGTCTCAGTTGCCTTCATATTTGCTTCCGTCTGACTCAATGTGATGGAAGATACGAGTACATTCTCCGTGAGAGGTTTGATGTTCATCCAATCCTCCCAAGTAGCAGAATAGGTATAATCATCCTCATAGCCCTCTGGCACAAACAAAGTACCATTGGCAACCACCTCTGATGGGAAATTAACCAAACCTTCTGGAGCAGTAGTGGCGTAAGACTTCACGTAAGCAATGTTGCTACAACCTGCGAATGAGTTCTCACCAAGGGAGGTTGTCTTGTCGCTCAAAGAGATCCACTTCAAGCCAGTACATCCCATAAATGCCTCCTTACCTACAGAACTGATGCTCTTCACTTCCACGTATGGAAGGCTGGTACAATTCTTGAATGAGGCAACACCTAGGCCATAGAGAGTACTTGGTATCTCAATGCCCTCCAAAGCCTTATCATTCTCAAAAGCCGAAGGACCGATAATCAAGAGGTTCTGACCGAGGTCGAGTTTTCTCAAAGCAGTACAATCAGAGAAACTATTGCTTGCCACACTAGTCATACTTGCAGGGAAAGTTACATTGTCAAGTGAAGTACACCCAGCAAAGCCATAATCACCCACCTGACTGAGTTTTTCGCTCAAACGAACCGACTTCAAGGAAGAACATCCACGGAATCCCCAAAGGTTGACAGACGTGATATTGTCAGGCAGATTCACCTCTTCCAAACCTTCACAGTAAGAGAACATATATTTGTCGATGACCTTGACGTTCTTGCCAATGTTTAAGTTCTTCAATGCGTCGATAGAATAGAAAGGTGATCTTGAAGCTACCTCGGTATTATAAGACAACCAACGACCAAGGTTGAGGGTTTTCAAAGGACAATCGCTAAAGAGACCATAGTTTTTCCAACTTGCACCATATCCCATCTCTATCAAGTCGGTACCATCCTCAAAGGTGGCAGAAGTCAACGTCTTGCAGTTGGTAAACATATAGCCATCCATTTTTGTCACGGCAGACGGAATCGTGATAGACTGCAACGCATTACATTCCGAGAACAATCCTTCTTTCAACCAAGGGCAAGATGTAGAAAGTTTTGCTGATTTCAAAGAGGTATCATTTGCAAAGGCATAGGTTCCCATCTCTGTCACTGCATTTGGAACAACAATACTTTCAAGCGCAGCCATTCCTCTAAACGTCCAGTTTCCTATCGAGGTCAAACTCTCAGGCAACGTCAATGTCTTGCAATTATTGACTTTATAAAGGAGGTAGTCCTTACAATAGGACACAGTTCCTGATTGTGAGAATCTGACATCTGTCAAGAAAGACTGATTGTAGAATGGAGAATAGCCATATTTTTCACCAGCTGTGTAATTAATATTTCGTCCAATATAAAGATAAGTCAAATTAGTATTACCAAACAAAGGAATATTATCTAAATACGAAGTACCTGAATTAGACCTTGCACCATAGCCAAGTTTTACAGATTTACCGGAGTCTTTAAAGGTTAATTGTGTCAAACCTGTACACTCTGCGAAAGCATAGTTACCAATGGATTCCAACATAGCAGGGAACGTCAGAGTTTTCAACAAAGGGCATTGAGCATAAGTATAGTTGCCGACAGAAAGAAGTTGCCGTGGAAAAGTCACCTCTGGTAAAGTCGCACAATTTCTGAAAGCATAATCACCTAAAGTAAGCGTATGATTGTTCGTTGCATCATGGAATGTAGTTGCAGTAAGCGAACTGCAATCATCAAATGCATTTCCATAGATATTGGCAATAGAAGCTGGTATATCTATTGTTGTTACCTTATCACAATTATGGAACAAATGATTATAAAGGAAAGTCACCTTAGAGCCTATAGTTACCTTTTGAAGAGTAGTACTATTAACAAATGGAGCAGATGCCCTACTCATTTCTTTCCAGTATCCATCTACATAGTCATAAACACTTGCATTGTCTGCATAATCATACTTTAAGTCACGACCTAAATATAACGTTTTGATAGGGCAGTCATAGAAATAATCATTGCACCTATTAGTATAACTACCACGACTCGTCATATCATCTATTTTCTTACTACGAGTATAATACGAGTCAATTGTAAGTGTTCCTTCTCCATCTTTAAACCTAAGGACAGAGGTATTAGTACAGCCATAGAAACTATTGCTACCAATAGAGGTAACCGTTCCTGGAATTGTAAAAGTTCTAATTCCTGAGTTGTTCCAAAACACTTCATTGCCAATAGTTTTCAATCCATCATTCATTGTTATGACAGCCAAGACCGAATCATTATAGAATGCTTGATCACCCATTGACACAGACGTAGCTGGCACTGTCATTTCCGAGAGTGCAATACAGTTTTTGAATGCCCTTGCAGGAACTGCTCTCAAAGAATTGCCAAGTTTGGCTACAGTTAGTTTCTTGCAACCTTCAAATGCCGAAGCACCCATTGTGGTAAAGTTGTCTGGCAAAAGTATCGCAGTAAATGAACCACATTTTTGAAACGCAGAAGCACCTATAGACTGCAATTTAGAACCAACAGTGACCTCTGTGATACTTGAACAGTTATAAAATGCCTCATCACCTATTGTCGTTATAGCATCAGGAAATGTCAACTTGGTTACATTTGTACAATTATAAAATGCTCTATCATCAACAGTCATCAAATCTTGTCCGAAGTTTAACGTTGTCAACTTAGAACATTCTTCAAATGCAGACTTACCAATAGTTTTTACTTTTGGCAAATCAGTTAATGTCATCGCAACATTCTTATAAAATAAATATGCAGGTATTTCCGTAACAGTTGACGAAAATGTTACCTTCGCCAGCTTTGGCTGATTATAAAAAGCAGAATAGCCATAATATTGTGGATACTCCTGAAAAGAAGAATAATAATCTTTATAGGTTATATTACGCCCAACATATACTTCTTCCAAAGGACATGATGAAAAAAGCCCCGATCCATTGTCACCCCTTGAGTAATAAACACCCAAAGATATTGGTTGTTCACCATCCTCGAATCTTACTTTCTTTAAACATGTACAACCACCAAAAGGCAAATTATTTGAAGTATTAGTATTGGTTGTGCCAACCTCTATCACTGTACCAGGGATACTTATTTCTTCCAATGAGGCACAACTAGCAAATGCTCCATCTGAAATTTTTTCAAGACCAGAATTAAGCGCAATTTTTGATAAATTGGAACAACCACTAAAAGTGCCCTTCTGTATTGTCCGACAATTAGCACTTATTACGACAGAAGACAGATTTGTTGATTGAGCAAAGCTATATTCTCCTAAACTATTAACCTTGTCAGGAATAGTCACACTTAGCAAACCACTTTTTTGAAACGCATAATCACCTATAGAAGTCAACTCATCACCTAAACTTATATTACCGAGGTTTACACATCCATTAAATGCATAAGCCCCAATACTTTCTACAGATGCGCCCAAATTGGCAGACTCCATATTCACATTGCTTTGAAAAGCATAGTCATCTATTGCTCGTACAGAGTTTGGCAATGAAATTATTCGAATATCACAACCATCAAACGCATGACCAGGAATTGAAGTTAACCCATTTTCGACCAAGACTGAATTCAATCCTTTATTCTCATAACAAAAATATTTTGGAATTTCTGTGACCGTAGAAGATAATGTCACCTTCGCCAGCTTTGGCTGATTATAAAAAGCTGAATATCCATAATATTGTGGATACTCCTGAAAAGAAGAATAATAATCTTTATAGGTTATATTACGCCCAACATATACTTCTTCCAAAGGACATGATGAAAAAAGCCCCGATCCATTGTCACCCCTTGAGTAATAAACACCCAAAGATATTGGTTGTTCACCATCCTCGAATCTTACTTTCTTTAAAGAAGTACAACCACCAAAAGGCAAATTATTTGAAGTATTGGTTGTGCCAACCTCTATCACTGTACCAGGAATACTAATTTTCTCCATAGACTTACAGTACACAAAAGCTCTGTCGGCAATCTTTGTCACCGTAAACGTAACACTATTATACGTCACCGTCTCTGGAATTTTCACACTTGCAGGCAACGAGGCGTAATTATCCGTCCCCGTTGTCTCATAAGTAACCGTAGCTGTACGACTTGACGTATCCAAGTCATAGTACAAGCCATTAATCAACGTACTCGCACTCAAGAGAGTACTTTGTACGACTAAACCTACTACCAAGGCTAATCGTCTGAATAAATGAATCGTTTTGTTCATAATTTTATATCTTTTGTTATTATTTCATCTGGTAATATTGTAGAAAGAAAATGATTTGGAATACTCTTTTGAATTATACTTGACATAAGGCATATAATGCCCAATAGGACAAAGAATAGAACAACCATACCCATTGCCAAACAAACGCCATTGAGTCCCAGTAGAATCAAACAGAAAATCCAAGCCAACACCACTCCTTTAATAAAAAATAGAGTTATCTTTTGGGTAGAAAAGAATCCATAAAGAAAGTTTCCTTTCGTTTTTGATTTTTCGGAAGCAATCACTTTAGAATAAACGAACGGACCATTTTCACCAAAATACTTTTTCTCATTGAATTTCACTATTTTGATAAAGCTTTTCATCCATTCATAATGTCCTTTTACTGCCCCATACCAACATAATGAACAAATGAATCCCAAAATGGCAATCAACAGTAAGAATATGGTATTATCATCGCTCACTAAAGAACAATTACATATTTCATTCAACTTGCCACAAATAATACACGTACTATCTTTACCATAAATACTATAAAAAGCAACAAACAAAGCACCCGTCATAATAGCATACATATTCATCCATGTATTGTATCTTTCCACATGTTTCTGATATGCTGAAATGGATTGCTCATAGGCGAACTTCAAGTCCTCCTTAGATACATTTTTCTCCTGTTCCATTTACTTTTACACATTAAGTTAAACTATCAAGGGGCAAAAGTAAGAAGAATATTTGAAACCATCAAGTTCATAATGGTTCATAGCTGAAAAAAGTGGGGATTGAGGGGAGATATGGCACAGAATACACGCTATGAAAGGGCGATTTACCCTCATTTTTTGCTCACTTTCGTCAGATTCCTCCATCCTTCACATCTGTCTCCAAAACAAAAATGAACACAGAGGCATACGCTCCTAGGAGTATATGGCGATACGACTAGGAGTGCAAGCCATCGGGACTAGGAGTGCAAGCTGATGCGACTAGGAGTGTAAGGCGATACGACTAGGAGCATAACCTATCGCCGTGCAGAGCGTAACCCATCGCTGTGCAGAGCGTAGCCCAACTAAAATCTGCGCCATTTGCGCAATCTTCGAGAGAAATCATCCTAGGGTTATAAGCAGCGAGAATGCCCCATCCCAGAGTTATATACAGCGAGAGAATGCGTTATATACAGCGAGAATCGACCGCCGAAAAGTCCTTCAGCGTTATATACAGCGAGAGAGTCAAAATTATAAATGTCTATCAATCAGTAACTTACAAAGAAAAATCTCAAAAACCATAATACCATATAGTATATATATACATACTATATATTTAATATAATACGTAATACGTGCGTGTGCGCGCGAGGATTTTTTCTTTTTTTCTTAGAAAATATTTGGATGTTTACATAATTTGTTGTACTTTTGCCACAAAATGGAAATACAATGGATAAAATAAATGTTTCAAGCGAAAAGGTAAGTTCAGAACTTGCTATTTTTCTTTTCAGAGAAGATGACAACTTCATCGCTTACAGCCCAGCTTTAGACCTATCTGGTTATGGGAAAACAGAAGAAGATGCTCGTAACTCTTTCAACATTGTGCTGAAAGAGTACTTTGACTATGCCATTAATGAAGGAACTCTTTATGAAGATTTAAAGAGTCATGCTAACTCGTCCTATTATTCTTCAAACCCATATTTCTCCCGTACCAGAGTTCATCGTAAAGAACACACTTCGAAATCTTGGCATAACAAAGACACAATTCTTTGATTTCTATTATAAGAAGAAATAAAAATCGACATTTCCCCATGATGATAGGAGCTGCCGATTTTATTTTTTCTAGAAACTGCCGATTTCTTATAAATTAATTACTGAAACTTCTGCATCAGAGATTTAGCCTCTTTAGCTATCTCATTTGCGTCATGCGATTCTAGCTTAGCAACGCACGCCCTGCAATCTTTTTCATTCTTTCTTATTACGTAACAAGAACTATTGAAATGAGGATATTCAATACAAAAAACTCACACTTCATATACTATTTTTAATGTTTTTACCGTATGAACCATTATGGACTTGCACGGTACTTTTATTTTTTCTACCTTTGCAATCGAAAAGCTGCATTTGGCATTATGAAAGCAAGTTTTCATTGCGTTTATTTGTATTGCAGCAGTAAAAGTAAATACTAACTTAAAAAGACAAATCATGGATGGAATTAAACATTTGATTTTATTTACATGCGCTCTATTAACAATTTGCGCATGTTCCTCCGAAAATGGAGGAGACTCACCTGGTCCTTCACCTTCAATAGAGAAGATTCCTATTCGTATCAGTACTTCTATGGTCAGCCGTGCCACAGACAATGTTTTTGAGGAAGGAGACAACATCGGCCTATTTGTGGTCAATCACAACGCAGATGGCTCTTCCAATCCTCTAAAGACAACAGGCAACTACGTTGACAATAGTAAATTCACCTACCAAGGCACATGGACGGCTGCAACTCCTACCTATTGGAAAGACAACACCACCCATGCAGACTTCTATGTATATTATCCATACGCAGCCAGTGTGGGCAGCGTAGAGGCCATGCCCTGGAGCGTGAAGGCCGACCAGAGCCAAGAGGCCAATTACAAGGCAGGCGACTTGCTCATTGGCAAGACCACCGACGTGGCTCCTACCGAGAGTGCGGTGAAGATAGATGCCAAGCATGTGATGAGCCAGATGGTCATCAAGTTGGTGGCAGGCAATGGCTTTACCGATGCATCGCTCAAGGCAGCCAAGATCAGCGTACTCATCAACCGACTCAAGGCAAATGCCGCCGTCAATCTATCTACCGGTGTGGCAACCGCCACTGGCGATGACCTCAACATCACACCGCTGAAGAATGGCGACAATGCCTATAAGGCTATCATCGTACCTCAAGCCGTGGGAGAAGGCAATCTCATCACCGTAAATGTGGATGGCAAAGATTACAACCTACCAAAGGATGCCAAGTTTACCGCCTTCGAAGCTGGCAAGAAATACCAGTTTACCGTCACCCTGAGCAAAACCAGCAATGGTGTGAACGTGAATATCACAAAATGGGAGGACGACGGCATCGACTACGGAGGCACTGCCGAATGAGCATCGAATGTGCTTTTTCTAAATATTCACTCAGAAATATGAAGTAATCATGAGAAATTTAAGAAATACCTTATTATATATGCTAACCGTAGGAATGATGGTTCTTACGGGATGTAGCGACGACCTGTTCAGTGGCAGCAACGACCAGCACGACAGCAATCGCATACAGCTCTCTGGCGACATCGACCAGCTGGCAGTGACCCGAGTGAACGACAATGGTTTCTGCAATGGTGATGTGATGGGTGTCTATATCGTCGATTACGAAGGAGACTACCCAGGAACATTGAAAGTAAGCGGCAACCGTGGCGACAATGTGCGCCATACATTCGACGAGCCAAACTATAAGTGGGATTCCGCTTACGACCTTTTCTGGAAAGACAAGCATACCCATATCGACGTATATGGTTACTACCCATACGGTAATCCTGAGAGCATCGATGACTATCAGTTTGAGGTACAGAAGGATCAGAGCAAGGCATCAGCCGAAGGCGAGATGGGTGGCTACGAGGCGAGCGACTTCCTTTGGGGCAAGGTGGGCGACGTGGCTCCTACCACCAATGTGATTCGCCTGCCGATGGCTCACCGCATGTCCAATGCGAGAGTTACCCTGATTCAGGGCAGCGGCTTTGCCGAGGGCGAATGGGCTAGCACAGAGAAGATTGTGTTGACAGCCAATGTGGCTCGCAAGGCAAGCATCAATCTTGCCGATGGTACAGTAAAGGTAGCTGGCAGTGTGGAGAATACCGCCACCATCCCTTCACGTGTAGGTGACGAATGGCGTACCATCGTCATCCCTCAAACCGTGGCAGCTGGTACCACCCTCTTTAGCATCACCATCGGTGGTGTGCCTTACAAATTTACGAAGAATGAACCTCTTACCTACGTAGCAGGCAAGATGATGAACTTCGGTATCAAGGTGGACAAGCAGGCAGGCACTGGTGCCTACAAGCTCACCCTGATAAGCGAAAGCATCACCCCATGGGAGAACGACCTCGTGAGCCATGATGCTACGGCTAAGGAGTATGTGGTTGTCAACTCAACCAAAGGACATCTGAAGGAGGCGATTGCTGCAGCCAACAAGGATTATACAAGATTGAAGAATCTTAAACTTACAGGAGAAATTGGAGAAAATGACTTCATTTTCATGCGTGATTCTATGAATAGCCTTCAATCATTGAATATGAAGGAGGTTACTGTATATGGACATTTTGGACGCCATCCTGGATTACCAGACAATTACTTTGGTGACGATCAAGAGCGAGAGGGTGTTCTAACCAGCAATGCTTTCAATGAAAAAAATAGCCTTGTTCGCATCATCTTGCCAGACAAACTAAAGCTCATCGGAGAATGTGCTTTTAGAAATTGCGTCAACCTTACTGGTTCCATTACTATCCCAGAAGGTGTAACCCATATTGGACCTAGTGCTTTCCTTTGGTGCAACTCGCTCACTGGTTCGTTATCTCTTCCTAGCACATTGGAGTATATAGGTGGTGGAGGTGCTGCAAATATAAATGGAGCATTTAATGGCTGCCATTTTAACTGTGAATTGAAATTGCCAAACAATCTGAAATACATTGGGGATCATGCTTTTCGAGACAATCCTAGTTATTATGGTTCTTTGATACTGCCAGAGAAACTCGAATATATAGGCGACCTTGCATTTTATGGCGATCAAAATCTGACAGGTAACCTTACGATTCCGCAAGGAGTAAAAGCAATCAATCAAAGTGCCTTTAATGGAACTGGATTCAATGGTACGTTAAAACTCCATGATGGTTTGACAAGCATCAACCAAGGTGCTTTTAACGGCGTTCCTCTCAAGGGCGAATTAAACCTGCCGAAATCTCTCACCTCTGTCGGAGAAGAAGCCTTTAAAGGATGCGATTTCTCAGGAGTTTTAAAGCTACCTAGCGGATTGGTTTCCATCGGCAGAAATGCCTTTGCTGGAAACTGGAGATTGATGGGAACATTGGAATTCCCTGAAGGTTTGGAGTCAATTGGCGCTGGAGCTTTTGCCAACTGCCGTAGTATTGAAGGACTTGTCTTCCCAGAAAGTCTTGAAAGTATTGGATATGAAGCTACATGGGGTGACAATGGCGGTGCATTTGCCAATGATTTTGGCATCTACAGTATCGTATGTAAAGGTGAAATTCCTGCCCATGTTCTCAGCGGTGCATTCAATGGCGTAGCCAAGGACAATTTCACTCTTGAAGTACCCGAATCTGCTATTTCACAGTACCAAGCTGCTACAGGTTGGTGCGACTTCAAGCGCATCGCTGCTCACCACGAGCTCGTTTGCCGCCCTGCCGTAGCTTGCGCTTTGAGCACTGAGCATAAGCAAACACTGACCATCAATGCCGAGGGCGAATGGGAAGTGGCTAGCAAGCCTGATTGGTGTGAGGTTTCTCCTGCCAGCGGCAATAAGAAGACGGAGGTTACTCTGACCATCAAGGGTATGGCTAAGAATGCTGATAACCGTGATGGCAAGGTGGTATTCCGCTTGAAGAACAAGGATTACACCCATACATGCGAGGTATCTCAGTATGGATACGAATATGGTGAGGACGAATGGATTACCTTACAGAAGGCTACCAAGGGCAATAATGGTGGAATCAATATCGTGCTGCTCGGCGACGGCTTTAGCGCAAAGGATATTGCCAGCGGCAAATATCTGACGGATATCAAGCAGGAAGTGGAGTATTTCTTCGGTATCGAGCCTTACAAGACTTACCGTGATTACTTCAACGTTTATACCGCCATTCCGCTTTCTACAGAATCGGGCGTAGGAACCGTGAACACCATCCGCTACAACCGATTCAATACCACCTTTACCGGTGGCGTAGGATTGAAGGCTGATTATGACGAAGTATTCGATTATGCTCTGGGCGCTCCAACCGTCAACAAGAGCAATCTGAACCAGACCCTGATCATCATGGTTCCTAATTCTACCGATTACGGCGGCATCTGCCAGATGTGGGATAGTGGAGCAGCTATTGCCTTCTGTCCTCAGAGTACCTACGGTTATCCGCTCGATACCCGTGGCGTCATCCAGCATGAGGCAGGCGGACACGGATTCGGAAAGTTGGGCGATGAGTACATTTATCACAACGCCTTCATCGATTTCTGCGACTGCACTTGCTGCGGACACGTTCTTGAATTCAACGGAGCCAAGTCGCTCGGCTGGTACGATAACCTGGAACTTACCGGCAAGATGCATAGCGTGGGTTGGAGCCATCTTATCTTCGACGACCGCTATAGAGACATCGTGGACATCTACGAGGGTGGATATATGCACAACCGTGGCGTATTCCGCTCGGAGCCAAACTCTTGTATGAACAATGATATTCCTTACTATAGCACCATCAGCCGTGAGAGTATCGTGAAGCGCATCAAGGCTTATGCCGGAGAAACCTACAGTTTCGAAGACTTTGTGAAGAACGACAAGCGGGATGCGGGAATCGTAGAGAGCCGTGCTTTCGGCGGCGATGGCGACCAGCGCACATCCGGAACCTACCAGCATGCTCCTATCTTCCATAAAGGCAGTCCGCTGAAGATGGCAAAGGTTAGAAAGCATCGCTAAGGACGGATGCCAGGAAAATCAGAGTATGGACCATTAAAACAAGAAAAAAATGAAGAAACATATAATAAGATACGCCAGTTTTGCGTTGGCTATATTAGGAATGGTTTCATGTAGCGAGGAGGTGGAAACAACCTCCCGCTATAAGGATGCCCAATCTACGCCGATGACTTTTGCCGTAAACTATCCCGGCCAGAGCCGTGCCACGGCAACCAGTTTCGAGTCCAACGACAAGATAGGTCTCTACGTGGCAGAAAGCAAGGCTCCACTCGAAATAGGCGGCAATCTCGTGAACAACGAAGCGCTCACCTACGATGGCAGCAAATGGGAAGCCGCCCGTACCCTCTACTGGGACGAAGGCACCTACAACGCCTATGCTTACTACCCATACATACAGGGTGTGAGCAGCATCGACGACCAGCCCTTCAGTGTGGCCACTGACCAGAGCACGGCCAAAACAGGAACAACGCCCGGCGGCTACGAGGCCAGCGACCTGCTTTTTGCCACCACCAAGGGCATAAAGGCATCGGCATCGCCCATCAACCTTACCTTCAAGCACATAATGAGCAAGATAAAGATAAGGCTCATTAAGGGCGAGGACTTTGAGGGCGAGATGCCAGCAACAGCAGATGTCTACATCCACAACACCGTGCCGACGGCCACCGTAGACCTTCAGGCAGGCGTGGCTACACGCTATGTGAAAGGCACGCGCCAAACCATAAAGGCGCAACAGGAAGGAGCCTACTCCTACTCGGCCATCGTCGTGCCGCAGCGTGTAGAAAACCGCCAGCCACTTGTTGAGGTGGTAATGAAGGGTGTGAGCTACATGTATGAGAGCAAGTTTGTGTTCAAACCGGGCGTGGAGCATCTCGTCAACCTCATCATCACCAACAATCCTGATAACGTGAA
>OIYR01000535.1_pt1 | contig 20958 bp, 17 predicted proteins | sample 1588221 | NCBI WGS metagenome assembly OIYR01 (sample SAMN03283292) | human gut metagenome | biome: human-associated habitat; material: feces | host: Homo sapiens | place: Peru | collected 2012
AAAGGACTAATTTTTTCATTACAGAAGAAGAAATCAATGAGGGATTGTTCCAAGAAGCAACTACAAAAATACGAACTAGATCCGCAAAACTCAGGAAATATGCATTAAAGTATTACACACAAAAAAACCAAATAAAATGTGCCGTTTGTAATTTTAATTTCGCTGAAACATATGGACAATATGGCCAGCAATATATAGAATTTCACCATATTAAACCTATTGCTACATATGATAAAAAGGGGCTTAAAACCAACTTGGAACAAGCTATAAACAATCTCCGCCCCGTATGCGCGAATTGTCATCGCATTATCCACCGTCACCATCTAACTCTAAAAGAATTACAAGAGGCATTGAAAAAATAATATGAGAGAAAGAATATTAACAATCATTCAAAATGAATTTTCTAGACTGATACACAACATTCAAGAAGATTTTCACAAGAACTATACGGCCAAACGCCACAACTTCCTTCTCAATGAGCTTGACCCTCTGATGACAGCTCACATGGTATTTGTAAGTAGTTTTGAATCCAAGAGTGGAAACTCATTACAACGCATTGCCCGAGACATAGCCAGATTACGATATGGAAATGAAAATGTACCACAAATTATTAATCCTTATAATTTACCACACAACTTTACTGTATCAGAAGAGAAAGAACAACTCCTAGTAAGTGATATAAATATTGATAACCCTCAAACAAAAGCCCATCTCACTGCTTTTATTAATCAAAAATTAGCTTCAGGACGTGGCCGCTCTCGCCAAGAATCTCGCGTAACCCATGCAAGCATTTCAGAAATCTTAAGATACGCAGTAAAAGATGGACAGGTACATTCCAAACCAGTAGACTTGGCTTTTTTAGATGAAGATGGTATTTGGAATATTATGGAAATTAAAGCTGGTGGAGATTTAGATAACTCTAATGCTCCTGCAAATGCAGAAAAACTATTATTAATATACCTGGCATTAAACAAGACTTCCACTAAGCCTTATTTCGCTACATACTACAACAAAGAAGGAGAAGGCAACACTTGGAAAGGTACAATGAAAAAATACCTTCATTATCCTTCCATGTTTCTTATAGGAGCAAATTTTTGGAACAAAATTCTACCTCCTAAAATTTCCTTCTCTGAGTTCTGCCAAATTTACAATGAAGCAATGAGGCAAATTAATTTAAACGATACATTAAATACCATGATCCAAAATAGTCAAAGTCCTAAAAATCATTAATTCGTCTTGAGGCCGCTTCAAAGTATTCCTCTTCGACTTCGATTCCGATGAATTTACGTTTTAAGTTCTTGGCGGCAACGCCAGTAGACCCGACTCCCATAAAAGGATCTAAAATAGTATCGCCTTCGTTCGAAGCGATTTTAATAATATGTTCCAATAGACGAATGGGTTTTTGAGCAGGATGCTTTGGTTTTTTCAACCGTTCAGGAAACATGCATATTGGCGTTTGGATAAAATTATGCATTTGGTTTTGTGTACTAAAATTCCAACAATGTCCTTTATTCCACATACAAACAATTAATTCACAACTATTAAGAAACCCATTTTTATATATTTTAGGAGCAGGGTTAGTTTTATGCCAAACCATAAATTGGAATGTATCAAATTCTGGATCAAAAATTTCATGCCATTTTCCGATCTGATTATATGTAGTAAAAATAAAGATATTACCCCTAGGCTTAATAATACGTTTAAAATTTTTTAATAGTTTTTGGGGGTCTATCTCAACAAGATCCCAATTTGCTAAATCATTATTCAAAGCTTGACGGCCTGGAAGACGAATATTACCTGTTGAATATTTGGCGATATTATAAGGAGGATCCGTTAGAATTAAATCAATCGAATTAGTTTCTAAAGTATCTAGTATTTTAAAACAATCCCCCAATCTTAAATCAAACATCAACCTTCCCCCTATATACCCATCATTTATTCCTTATAGATTTATTATATCTATTTAGTTCTTAGACTAAAATTACTGAATAAAAATATAACCCAACATCTAACCATTAATCTATATATAATATTGTAAACATAATACAACTCAATCAAACATATTTCCAATTTTTTACAATAACAGCCCCGGCAAGCGGTAAGCGGACATCGCGCAGCCTGCGGTCCTCTTATTTAGGCATTTTATCCTCTTTACGTTTTTGATTTTTCTTAATGAGTTCTGCGAGCGGATTTATTTTATCTGCATATGCTCGCAGTTTCAGCTCTTCGGGGGTATGTTCTATAGGCAGAACAGGAGTTCTTTTTTTCGTCTTTGTCATATTTCTATCCCTCTAGTTTAAGTATATGTACCGGTATATTCCAGCCGGTACACTATTACCGCTTACTATAGGGATAGAAGTCAAGACGAAAAACATTCTCAAAAAAGTTGAATCTTTGAAAGAGTCTTGATAAAATGTTTAAAGTACAAAAAATAACGATCCGGCGTCTGTCGGTGCTAATGTAAGATTTACTCAATTTATTTGAGACAAGCGAGCTGGCCATAAATTGGTCAAAAGAGGGCTTAATGCAAAAAACAATTTGTGAACTATTTGCAGGAGTAGGTGGATTTAGACTAGGATTTGAACGACTTAATACAGAGTGGAAAACTATTTGGTTTTCTCAATGGGAACCTGGAGCAAAAATACAGTGGGCCCACCAGTGTTATATAAAACATTTTGGAGAAACTCCAGATTTAAACGGTGAATATCATACTGGCGAAGACATCTGCTCAATTAATAAAAATACTATTCCTCCGCATACATTATTAGTAGGAGGATTTCCCTGTCAGGACTATAGTGTTGCACACTCTTTGACTTCTTCAAAAGGCATTGAAGGGAAAAAAGGAGTTCTTTGGTGGCAGATACGTGATACCCTGATAGCCAAACAACCTCCCTTCTGCCTCCTAGAAAACGTCGATAGATTACTTAAATCTCCCGCCAAACAACGTGGCCGAGATTTTGGAGTTATCTTATCTTGTCTAAACGAACTGGGATATAGTGCGGAATGGCGCGTGATAAATGCCGCACAATATGGTGCAGCTCAACGCAGGAGAAGGACTTTTATATTTGCCTATCAGAATAATACTGTTTATGGCTTGAAAAACGCACGAATTCTCGCAAAAGATATTCTATCTAAAAAAGGCTTAATGCCCCAAGCTTTTCCTATACAGAAATTGGGAGAAATTTCTAAAACAATACTCCCATCAAACATCTGTACTGTCAGTGACTCTTTTTCATTTCCTTTTGAAAATGCAGGATATATGAACAATGGAAATATTTATACCAGCAAAGTTATAGAAAAGGAAACTGCACCCATCTTGTTAAAAGAGATTCTTCAACAAAATGTAGCAAGTCAATATTATATTCCTCATGACAAGATAGCCAAATGGATTTATCTCAAAGGGGCCAAAAAAATTCCGCGGAAATCTCTTAATGGACATGAATATATCTTTTCCGAAGGACCTATTGCGTTTCCTGACCCTGGAGATCGACCTGGAAGAACAATGCTAACTAGCGAATCAACTTTAAATCGCTCCACACATGTAGTATGTGACCCTAAAACTCTAAGACTCCGTATTTTAACTCCTATTGAAGCAGAACGTCTCCAAGGTTTTGATGATAATTGGACTGATAACATGCCAGATAGAATGCGGTTTTTTTGTATGGGAAATGCATTAGTAGTACCAATGATAACCCGAATGGGAAAAATTTTAGATTCAATAATAGCCAAAGAAAAATAGATAATAAAATATCCAGTAAATATTTATAGGGCTTACGTTTAACAACGTCAAGCCCTTGGTTCTTGGTCAGAAACGAAAGGGAGTCTGCCTAGTGAAAAAGTCAAACTATACAACTAAAGAAGCAATTTTTACCCGAGCACAAGAAGCCATTAATCTTCCATTAAGTAAAATAGATACCACTAACCGCTTAAAAACGGGAAAAGGGGGTATTGGAAATGCCATTGAAGAAGGATGGTTTGGCTACACTCCTAACTCCGATACTGAACCGGATTTTCCAGAAGCTGGCATAGAATTAAAAGTTACTCCTTATTTGCGTAATAAAGATAAAATTCGCGCAAAAGAACGATTAGTATGTAATATTATCAATTATATGGAAGAGTACTCAAAGACCTTTAAAACTAGCGCCTTTTGGCAAAAATGTAACACCTTACTTATCATGACCTATGAATATTTGAAAAATAAACCCAAAGAAGAGTTCAAAATTGATAGTGCTACTTTATTTAGCTATCCTGAAGAAGATTTGGCTATTATTGAGCAAGATTGGGGAAAAATCATGAATAAAGTACGCGCGGGCAAAGCACACGAAATCTCCGAAGGGGATACCTTATATTTAGCTGCCTGTACCAAAGGAGCAAATGCATCAAGCGTTAGGGAGCAACCGTGCTCATCTCAATTAGCAAAACAAAGAGCTTACTCATTAAAAGCCTCTTATATGACACAAATACTTAATAAATATATCTTTGGAAACGAAAAAAGTCCACGCATAATTAAATCATTAGAGGCCTTAAAATCAACATCTTTTGAAGACTATATAATTAATAAAGTGCGCCCTTTTTACGGCAAGACACAAGCACAGCTAAGAGAAATTTTTAATATCAAAAGCAATGCGAAAAGTATCAACGAAATTCTTTTAGCCAAAATGCTTAATATTAAGGGACATATTTCACACACCGAAGAATTCAAAAAAGCAGGGATTGTTCCCAAAACAATCCGAGTCCAAAAGGATAGAACCGTAAAAGAGAGTATGTCTTTCCCAACATTTGACTTCATTGATTTAACTCATGAAACAATCTGGGAAGAATCCACCTTATATAACTATTTGGCTCCTACTAAATTTTTATTTGTTATTTTTCAAGAGCAAGCAAATGGTGAATACGTCTTTAATCGTGTAATGTTTTGGAATATTTCAAATAAAGATTTAGAAGAAGTGCGAAAAGTTTGGGAACGAACTAGACATCTAATTAAAGAGGGAGTTCAGCTAATTAAAACCACAACTCAAATACGAAATAATCTACCCAAAAAGTCAGAAAATGAGGTGGCTCATGTTCGTCCTCATGGAAGAAATGCAAATGATAGATGTGTTTTGCCAGATGGACGTATGATGACAAAACAATGTTTCTGGTTAAACAATAGCTATATAGCCAAACAAATAAATGATTCTCTCTGATAAATTTACTATTAGAAGAAGTAATCTTTATTTTACCTCCGATGCATAAATACCATCGCTTCGTAGAGGTGATTCATATGCGAAGCGGTTTGGTCCAGCCCGGCCAAACTGCCCATAATCAAATTAGCGGATTTTTCACTTACCCCTTCTTGGGCATTGGCAATTTGCTGTTGCATATCCGCGGATAACTCCGTTAAAATTTGCAGACTTTGCGTTAACATTTCCAGTTTATTCATAAATCCTCCTTAGGCTTCCGCCCGACAGTTACAGTACGCATTACTGTCGGGCAGGAAGTCAACTAGATAAAATCAAACGTCTTGGGTTTCCAATACGAAAGCAATTGGGACAAAGCATCTACTTGATCATCATGCTTGGTATTAGGGAAACCGAGAACTTCATGCTTGAAATCAGCTTCCCATACGGTGCCGTCTTTGGGGAGAAAACAGCGTCCCGCCTCTAAAGCAGGAGTAACATTTTGAAGACGGGTTTCCTTGTCTTCCGCAGGTCTAACGGGCATTATCGCCGAGCGAAAATATCGCCGCTGCATTTCCTGCAAGAATCCGATTCCGCAGCCAGCTTCTTCCACCAGTATTTTAAACGACAAACCATACCGAAGTCTTTTAAACAGAGTGCGCTTTTCCTCCATATAGGCATACCCCGTTTTTACCAGTTCCGGCAGTTCCAGTTTCCATCGTTTAACATCTAAAATATACCAGCCCTTATCAGTACGTAAAGCACAAATACACACGCTGTAATCATTTTCTTTACCGCGTTTAATGGCTAAGTCCCAACTAAACATCATTTGCAAGATGGAAAACTCCCCACTATAAACACCTTTCTTCAACTCTTCCCAACTATATTGCTTAAACCAGTGCCATTTAACAATATTCCTTCCTAGTGCCAGAGGATCTTGCTGACATTGGCTGGCAAACGCTGCACTGCCCATAGACTGTTTCATACGCTCTATTTCCGCCAGCCCCTCTCGTTTTGGGTGAAGCGGTTCGCCAATATGACGGTCATAATGGAAAGAGCGGGCATTGCCGTCTAAATCTCGTTTCCAGGCCCAATGTTCCTCTTGCAATGCGACCAAAGGCATAACAATATGCTTAAAGCCTACTTTGCTTTCTACTAAATATCCCGTCAAATCTTGCTCGTGCGTGCGCTGCATAATCAGCAGAATTTTTCCGTTTTTCTTATCATTTAACCGGCTATAAAGAGTGCTTCCGTACCAGTCATTGACTTTATTTCGGATTAAGTCGGAATTGGCGTCTGCGGGCTTAATCGGATCATCAATAATAATCCAATTACCGCCACGACCCGTTAATGTACCACCTACCGTAGCGGCATAACGCCCGCCGCCGCGTGTCGTTTCAAAATCCATTATCTCACGACGGGTGGCTGCCAAACGGGTATTGGGAAATATTCGCCGATACCACGAAGATTCCATCACCCGGCGGCAATCGGCCGCTAGTTTTTTTGCCAACTCCTCGGCATAACTGACGCAAACAATAGCTTCTTGGGGGAAATGCCCCAAAATAAACGCAGGAAATGCCACCGAGCAAATAATGGACTTCATATACCTTGGCGGAATATTAATAATCAGACGGGTATTTTCCTCCTTTATCATCCGTTCCAATTCCGCGCAGATAACGTCTATATGCCAGTTATCTAGATAAAGAGATTGCGGACTAACCTCGGCAAATACTTTACAGACAAAGGCTTTAAAGTCTTTCCGTAAGAGTGCATGAAACCATTGGCGCTTAGGCACGGCTTTCATCTATTTCTTCTCCGCGCGCATATTGTTTCATCATTTCATTTAATAACTGTATATCCTCTTGTTGCATTTCCTCATTCCCTTGCAACAAATCTTCTTGCCGCACCGTGTATTTGGAAATCAAATCAAACAAGATTCTTTGCGCTTTAATATCCCCTTTTAGCGCAGCAAGCGAAACTTGACGAATCGTTGCCTCTATACAAGAAACCTTTTTAGTTCTGCCATTAATTGTGATTTTGATTTTTTCATTCATCAAGTTTTCAACAATAGTATGGATATTTTTCCGGCCCTTCGGGCGCCCCTTTTTATTACCGCTGTACCCCGGCTTAAACTGATGTTTTTTTGGCGGTTTCCCGTATCCTACTTCGTATTCATTAGTCATGTTTGCCTCCTTCCGCTCGCTTAGCGGCCAACAATTCTTGATAAGTCTTACCACTGGCGGCATGTATGGCAATGTATTTTTCTCCCAAACTTTCATACCGTCGGATAGCCGTATCCACGTATTTGGGTTCCAATTCCACCCCATAACATATCCGGCCGGCCTTTTCCGCCGCTATTAGCGTACTTCCTGAACCTAAAAAAGTATCCAATACAACACCGCCCCGATTGGACGCGTCCAAAATAGCGTCTTTAATTAGCTCCACTGGCTTAACCGTCGGGTGCATTGCCCGCTTTTCGGCATTTTCCGCGCTGGGCGTATTCACGCCCGCATAATTCCATACGTTAGTACGATACCGGCCGTGTATTCCCAGTTCCACATTATTGATATGGGGCTCTTTCCCATGCTTGAACATAAAAATCAGTTCGTGCTGAGAGCGATAGAACGAGCCCATTCCTGCATTATCTTTCCGCCATACACAAAGATTTTTAAACTGATCATATACTTCCGCTGCCGCCATAATCTCTTTGATGTGCCGCCAATCCATACAGATATAATGCAGGGAACCGTCTTTGCTGAACATACACAACAGTTCAAACGATGTTTTTAAAAATTGAGTAAACTCCTCAACCGTCATCTCGCCGGAAGCGAATTTAAACTCTTTATGCTGTACATTGCCCGCTCCACAGACATGGCCGTTTATTTTTACGTTATAGGGCGGATCCGTAAACACCATATCGGCCTTCTTATCTTCCATAAGCTGGCTTAAAGTTTCCTTTTGTAAAGAATTTCCGCAGATAATGCGGTGTTCCCCTAAAATCCATATGTCCCCCTCTCGGGTAACAACCTCATTATCTGGAATAAACGGGATATTATTAGCTTTAGGATCGGCTTTTGCTTCTTTGCCCTCCAAAATTAGATCAATATCTCCCATATCAAAGCCGGTTATTCCCAAAGAGAAATCCAAATCTAACTTTTCCAGTTCTTGAAATTCTAACTGTAAGTTCTCTACGCTCCATGTTCCCAATTCGGCCAGTTTATTATCAGCAATACGATAGGCCTTTTTCTGTGCCGTGGACAAATGCTCCAAACGGATCACAGGAACTTGCGGTAAGTGGGCAAGACGGGCGGCAGCCAAACGTGCGTGTCCGGCGATAATCTCATTATGCTCATCCACTAAAATTGGATTTATAAACCCAAATTTCTCAATAGAGTTTTGGATTTTGATAAGTTGCTTGGTATTATGGTGGCGGGGATTGTTTGGATACTCCGTCAGCGTGTCCAAGGAGGTATAGACGACCGTAAGGTCGCAATTTAATGTTTGTTGCATGGCAACATCTCCTAATTGTGGAAAATTGAAGCGAAATGCTTCAGGTTTTTATACCAGTTGGCCTTGGTTCTTCATGTTGAGGCAGGAAAGAGGTGCCGGTACATTTACCCTTGTACCGCAGGAGTAGATACTAGATGTCGGTTTTTGTATCCGTTTAGGAAAATAACCGAGCAAATCTAAGGTTAAGTTATAGCATTATTTTTTACAAAAAGCAAACTTTTAGCATTTATTATAATAAATAAATATCATTAAAAAATAAGGATTTTTATAAAAATACGAAGAGAATTTATTGGATTTTTTATTTTTTCAATTTTTGGCAAAAAGATGAGTCAAGGAAATAACAAAATCTGTAATTTTTGTTATTTCAAACTATCTTATAACAAATTGCTACAATAAAGTAAACTTAAAAAAAGGAACGACAAGAGAGAAGAAACAAATTAACGATTTAAACCTGGCTTAGTGCCGAAGAAACGGCACGCTTTTGCCCCAGGGCAAAAGGCAACCAATACTAACAAGGCCAATTAACCGTAATGCGGAGGGAAGTCATGAGCCCGCCAATTTACGGCGAATGTTATTTGCCAATTTGGTAAGTAACTACGGCTGTGTTTCTAATGCGTATTGGTTGCCATTAGAAATAACAGCCGTTTTTTATTGCTTTCCGTTTGACTTTCCGGCTGTTCTTAGCGACAATACGTTGTCGCCCAATTAATGTAACATACATAACGGAGAAAAACCTATGAACAGCCAATTATTTGATAAAGATCAATTAAATATTGAGGAAATTTTTAATAAGTTCTACGAAGTGCCTGATTACCAACGCGAATATGTATGGCGAACAGCAAATGTATTAGCTTTACTTAATGATATTTATTCAGCATTTAAAGAAGATCCGCAAAATGCCTATTTTATTGGAACTACAGTTGTGGCAAATAACCCATATAACGCATCTTTGGAAGTTATTGACGGACAGCAACGCCTAACAACTTTGTTTATTTTATTAAGTATTTTTACACAAAAAGTTACAGACGATTATCAAAAATTCCTTAGCGACCTTATCAAAAATAAAAGTTGGGATTCATCTGGCAAGTTATCTTCGCGTTATCATCTCAATTTAAATTATGCAAATGCACAGGAATTTTTAGAAATCATTAACGCCCAACCAGACCATCTTCTCAAACAGTTGCGCACTGATTATGGCAATCGCTTACCAGATACCATTAAAAATCTATATAATGCTTATCAACAAATTAACGATTTTTTAGACGAGCATTGTACAACTCCGGAAGAGCTATTCGCTTTTATCACATACACCTTACACCAAGTTTTTGTCTTGCAAATCAGCACAGATATTAATCGGGCTTTACAAATTTTTGAAACAATTAATGAGCGTGGTGTCGGATTAAATCCCTTGGATCTAATTAAAAACCGTCTATTTTGTCATATCGATAAAAAAGATTTTAAAATCCTAAAAGATAAATGGCAAGAAGTATTTAAACTGTTTCGCAAGAACGAAACCCATAAATTGCGTTTTATCCGCTATTTCCTTATGGCAAATTTCCCCGACAAGATTGATTCTAGTATTTATAAAAATGGCATTTTAAGAACCGATGATATCTTTAATTTTACATCTAAGTTGGATAACATTAATGATCCCCATAATTTCTTGGATAATTTGTATAAAGCCGCATCTGATTACAATGGTTTTCTGGAAGGGAAACTCAATGGAGAAGACAATGACCAACTGCAAAATATTAACACCTTAAATGGTGGTTTATCTACATATATTATTGCCCTGTTGGCTGCTAAAAATTTGCCACAGCCCATTCTCAAGCATTTCATTAAACAAGTAGAATCTTTTATGTTCTTCTATATCATACCAGGGAATAATACTAACGCTTTAGAACGTGACTGTGCTAATTGGGCCAGGCAAATACATAGTTTGAGCAAAATCCAAAATGAAGAAGAACAGATTGCCGCCTATAATAAATTTATTACTGACGCTTTAATCAATCCAACTCAACAAAAGATGGATAATTTTGACGATTATTTTAAACGTTTGCAAATGGGGAAAAACAGAACTCGCACACGTTATATTTTGAATAAAATAAGTCTATATGTACAGGAGAAATGGAATGGATCTAAAGCCCCTAACGACTGGTTCTCGCGGCTAGATATTGAACATATTTTGCCCAACCATCCTAAAGAAGAGCTAAAAGAGGCGTTTGGCGCAGAAATATATGAGGACTACAAGAATAGACTAGGCAATTTGACCCTATTAGAAGGTCCACTTAATAGATCTTTGGGCAACGATTTTTTTGAAATCAAAAAACGAACTTATGAAGCGAGCAATTGTGTATTTACTAAAAGCATTGTTGGGCTTGCAATTACAACCGGGGCTACAAGCCAACATGGTCAGTTTTTCCAAAGTTTGCCCCACTGGAATACTTGGACAAAGCAGTCCATTGAGCAACGCCAAGAATTGTTATTAAAATTAACAAAAGAGGTATGGACCTTAACTACTTATTGAGATGAATTCCAAGTTTCCCTTTAATAGCCCTCTTAGTTCTCCCGAGAGGGCTGTTTTTCTGTTAAATCTACAATCATAGGAACAGAAGATTTCATTGCCTTGCCAGCCACTACCGCATGGTATTGTTTGAGATGTGGTAATGTCCGAGCCAAATCTTTACCCAAATAGTTACCTAAAAAGGCAAAGCTTGTTTCATCAAAAGCTTGAAAACAGATAACAGTATTACATTGCGTTAAAACTGTTTTTGAAACATTGGCCGTACGCTGGGCAATAATCATAAAGCCTACCCCATATTTTCTTCCTTGCAACGCAATTTGACCAATTTTATTAACCAAAGCTTTATTGGCTCCGTAATCCCCCAAATCACCCAAAGAAGTGGTTTCGGGGACTAAAGTATGCGCCTCTTCAAGAACTATTAAGATTGATTTTTTTTCTTTATCTTGTTGATATTGTTCTTTGGCATACTGGAAAATAGCATCAATCACTAACTGGGTAAATTCAAGAATAAAACTAGTGTTTGAAAGGTCCGGCAATTCCAGAATACCCAAAGGAGACGTACCCTCTACAAAATTTTGAATATATGCACGAAGCGCATTCGAAATATTCTTTTTAATTCTTAATACTTGGTCTAAGTCTTTATTTTTAGTTACTGTTTCTTTTTTAGCCAAATTTTCTTCAACTTTTTGAATACCGGAAGGATCATTAATAATAGAACTCGGAGCAAATTCTTTCAACTTCTGAACATACTCACCGGTAAAATCAATACAAATAACTTTATTATGCTTAAGAGCTTCCTTAATCAATTTTCGTGAAATAAAGGTTTTACCTGAACCCGTTACACCCAATACAGCAATATGATGGGAAATCATATCTTTAATATTAATCACAGCAGGCAGCTGTGTTCCGGGCACAACTCCCAATTGTAATTCCGGATATTCAATTTTTGTTTCTTCTGTTTCATCAGAAGTCTTAAATATAGGGGTGTTTACCGGAGGAACCCAACCATATTTTTTAAATGAATATATTTGTGAATCCCATTCACCCACTTGAATTGCCTCTCCTTCAATAAAACCCATTTCATTTCGAGCTTCCAAAGATTCGGTTGTTACAATTCCGTTCAACACTTGATAATAAATCTTACGTGTACCAATTCTCACAAACAGCAAATCGCCCTCTTGTAAATCATCTTCTTTCTTAGAATATTCGAAACGAATCTTACCAATATCAGAACCAGAATCCACAATTCCAACAAAATTATTTATATTCAAATCATCTTTTGAATTAGGGAACAAATAAACCACATTTTCAACCAAAGACTCTCCTGCGGTTTCATCTCTTTTTAACACTAAAATCTTAGCCCATTTTTCTTGATTCAGGAGATAGGTATCAAAAACTATCCCTACAAAAACAATGCCCTCTTTTTCGGCCATCTTATATTTAAAACGGACATTATCAAATTTTTTAATTCCCTTTCTATCTTCAAACAATTTGACTAAAAAAACAGCCCTTGATTGTACGCCCAAAATAGTTCCGATTTGATTATTTTCCTGCTTATGTTCAGAAGTAAACAATTGACTATGTATTTTAGATGGATTTAAGGAGACTATAATAAACCATGCCACAAACATTATTAAAGAATGTATATAAGATAAATTAGCAAATAGAGATAAAAATATTAAAAAGCAAAGAGAATAAATTACCCTAGCTTTTCCAAAAAAATTTACAATGCTCACTATCTTTTCTGCAAATAGATTCTGTCGCACTTCTGGACTCTTTAATTTATTTTCCAATATCATCGCTAAAACAGACAAAAGCAATAAGATCCATCCAAAAAGAATAAGAAACCACCACAAACACTCAAATTTCCCAAAGGAAGTTTTAATGGGTAGCAATAACAATAGCACTGGAATAACATTAGTTATCACATTTTTGGGCGAGGTATAGTAAGGTTCAATGAATAAAATAGAAAAATAAAGCATAAATAAACCCGAATAAAACCAAAGTCCATCATTGCCCGCACCCGGCAAGAATGTTTTTTCAAAAAACCAATGAACCCCTGCAAAAATAAATAAAAAAAGCAGAAATATGCCCAGTTTACTAGAACCAAAAAATTTAATATGTTTCATCATATTTTCCTCGCATAGTTATATTCTAGTATATAAAAATAGCGGATTAATTCCCTGTTATGATTTTAGGGAATTTGGGTAAATTAGATAGGGGTGGCACTATACAGAAGGCCGCCCCTTTCCTTATGTAATAAGGGGGAAAATTGCCAAATTCCCTGTATTTTCCCTGCATATCAGGGAATTTCTCCATTTTTGAAAGCCTTATTTCGCTCATCTTAATATCTGGATAGAAAATAGATACAAAAGGAACCTCGCCACATAAAGATATTCCCTGTTTGCCGGAACAGAAAAACTATCTTTTAGGCGCAGGAGCAATAGCAACTAGGTAGCCGCAAGTGGACACCACCCCATATTATATCCCGCTTAACTTTCAGCGGGATTTTTTAATGCTTAATTTAGGTTTTTCCCCTCCTTCATCGTCGGTAAAAAAAGCCTAATTCCCCTGCGATATCAAATAGATAGATTTTCCTTATCCCGTCTTTTCGCCCTTTCAACTACTTTTTTGCTATCTTTCTATCTATTTTGCAAAATTTAACACTAAAAACTTAATTTTCCTTTAAGAGTTGGCTAACCCGAGCTGCCGTTAGCCCCAAAGCCCGCGCACATGCGGCTTGGCTAAGGCCGTTTAGGCGCATATATTCGCGGATTTGTAGCGCCAAGGTCTGTTTGTACAATGCTTTATCAACCTTGGGCTGTTTGTCCGCTTTTCGGGCCACCAATTCGGACCGTTTCCAAGGGCCAGAGTGTGGCTTCACATTGGCACAGAACGAAAATTCGGTTCCACTGCGCAATACAACCGTAATTTTACTTTCTTGGTATTCGTACCCAATACGGCAGATAATAGATTTAAGGGTTTCTTCTTGCTCGTATTCGGATAATTGCTCAAATAGGGCCCGGCTGAGAACCCCATTTTTATCCAATTCTGCAATAAGCGCCAAATGGAACTCTCGTTGCCGTACCGTCCGTGTGGGACAGGACTTATAACCCTCTTCTCGGCACTTCCGGCAAATGTAATAAAAATGTTTCGTATTTTTCTTTTTCCCATAAATAGGGACCATTGGGCTACCACAGGCTTCGCAAAACAATAAACCACGCAAGATGCCAGGCGTTGCTTTCCGTACCGTCTCATACATTTTTCGTCCATTATTTAACAGTTCTTGCACCGCCTCAAAAGTTTCTACGGACACAATTCCGTCGTGTTCACCCTCATAAATTTTCTTTTTGTAAAGAACCTTCCCAATATACAGCGGATTATGAATAATATGATAAAGTTGCGCACGCGAAATAGGGCGTGCCGGTAAAACCCGCCCATTTTTGCATTTCCGCTCCCGAAGAACAATTCCCCGCTTTTCTAGTTGCGCAAGTACCGGGACAATACTTTTTTCTTCCAGTACGCTATTAAAAATGAATCGTACTTCTTCGGCGGTTTCTGGGTGTGGTACCAACTTATGGGCTTTTTCATCTAACTGGTACCCAAATGGAATTCCTCCGCCTAAAAACTTTCCTTTCATACGAGAGGCCGCCATTTTATCTCGCGTGCGTTCGCTAATAATTTCGCGCTCAAATTGAGCAAACGATAACAAGATATTAAGCGTTAGCCGTCCCATAGAGGTTTTGGTATTAAAATTCTGCGTGACAGATACAAACGACACCTCACGCTTATCAAAAAATTCTAGTAACTGGGAGAAATCCAGCAAAGAGCGTGATAATCTATCCACCTTGTACACGACCACGCAATTTACCTTGCCCAGTTTGATGTCATCTATCAAGCGCTGCAAACCGGGGCGATCGGTATTCGCCCCGGTATAGCCACCGTCATCATAAGAGGTTTCTAGCGCCTGCCAGCCTTCCCCACGCTGGCTTTTAATAAATGCCATACAAGCCTCACGCTGGGCATCTAGCGAGTTGAAATCCTGTTCCAATCCCTCACTGGTAGATTTGCGGGTATAAACCGCACAGTTCATCGGTTTTATAATGTCACTCATAAGCCGAAGAAATAATACCCGCTTAAATGTTGCCCCGTGATGGCACACGCCACGGCGGACAGGGTTTTGAAATATTTATTATTGTATTCAAAACCGTGTTCCAACACTTTGACCACAACAAGATGCCCTTTGTACTTTTTCTCCAATATAGAGCCGGGCAGCGGGATACGGATATCCCGCAGTTTTTGATCCTTATTGTTGTATTTTTCGGCCCGCTGCTTATTTTTAGAAATTAATTGGGCTAGTGGATTAATCTGTGTGGCCACTTCTCGCAGTTTGGCCAATTCTGTGGGGCCAGATATGGGTTTGGAGGATTGTAGGTTATTCCCAGTCGGTTTAGCAGTAATCGCTACTTGCGCCTTTTTGTATCCGTTCCCCACCTGTTGAGACTTGTCGCTTGATTTATTTACAGCATTTAATGGTATAGACTTTTTCCTCATAAAAACTCCCGATAGTTAAGTTTAATGGGCTATTTTTTTGCCCATCTCTATTACCGCTTACTATCGGGAGATAAGTCAAGTTGGTTCTAGTTCTTATTTAATAAACGGCTTACATATCGGTAATATGTATTAGACGGATATTTGGACAGTGTTTGTGCTAAATCCGCTTTGGTAATAAAACCTTTCTGCAAAGCGATTTCTTCCAAACACGCTATTTCTATCCCTTGGTTTAACTGCATACTATGCACAAAATTTGCCGCTTGTAAGACGCTTTCGTGCGTCCCTGTGTCTAACCACGCAAATCCACGCTCTAATCGCGCTACTTGCAAAGCATTATGGGCTAAATATACTTTGTTGAGGTCAGTAATTTCCAACTCTCCGCGCGAGGAAGGCTTTAATTGTTTGGCATAAGAAACAACCTTGTTATCGTAAAAATATAGCCCCGTCACCGCAAAATTGCTTTTGGGGGTTTTAGGTTTTTCTTCCAAAGATACAGCGTTTCCGGCTTTATCAAAAGATACCACGCCAAAGCGTTCCGGGTCTCTTACCTCGTACGCAAACACCGTGGCTCCCGCAGTATTTTGCTTAGCACTTTGTAAAATTTGCTCAAACCCGTTCCCATAAAAGATATTATCCCCCAAAATAAGGGCCACTCTATCCGCACCGATAAAATCTTCCCCTAATATAAAAGCATCCGCAATACCCTTTTTTACCAACTGGGGCACATAAGATAACGAAATACCCCATTGGGAGCCGTCCCCCAGCAATTTTTTAAAGTTATCTATATCTTCGGGGGTAGTAATAATCAAAATATCCCGTATCCCCGCCATCATAAGGGTTGAAAGCGGGTAATAAATCATGGGTTTATCGTAAATAGGTAGTAAAATTTTGGAAATGGGCAAAGACGCCGGATACAACCGCGTACCTGCCCCGCCGGCTAAAATAATCCCTTTCATGCAATTTCTCCTGTTATGAAAGTAATAATTGGCTCTACATGTCAGCATTGAGAATCAATTCCTAATGGCAGGAGTTGCCATTAGATATGGGTATAATGATTCTAAACCCTTTGTTTTTTTTGCTTGAGTAATTATATATGTAGTTTTTTGGTCCTTAATTTTCAAAAATTCTTTTCTTAAGACTGCCGCAGCCAAATCCTGTGCTGTTACCCCCCGTATACATTTATATTCTTTTGGACAAGGATCAAACAAGGGATTTAACATATCCTTAGGGCAAAGGTCACATGGTGTCGTTGAAAATATATGAACATGATTGTTATAACCACCATAAATTTCTGGCTCAGCACCCCAAGCAATAATAGCGGGACAATTCACCGCTTCAGCTAGATGCATTAATCCTCCGATTGTACCAATAAATACATATGCTTCTTTTAATATAGCCGCACTTTGACGAATGGAAAGTCCACATTGATATTCCACACCTGCAATAGGTGTGTCAGAAGGACCCCCTATTTGGATAAAATGAAAATCCTTTTTTAATAAAGAAACGGTTTCCTGTATAGTATTTAACGGAAGAGTTTTATAAGGAACATTTCCTCCACTCATCACACAAATCAATTTTTTTCCCGTAAATTTAAATTTCTCTTGTTTTGATAAATAAAGCTTAGGTTGACAGTCTATTTCCCCCGTAAGCCCCAACTGAGAACATAAAGTTGCTTGCATAGGAACTAGTGGGAAATGTAATTTTGCTTGTGCATCATAATATGCCGAATTTAAAAAATGCAAATTAAATTTCATTTTAGATAACTGGAGCGACGAAGAAGTGTTAGGAGAAAGAGACTCCCATATTATATGTGGAGAAACATCTTGCAAAACCAAGCAGTATGGACAGTTAGCAAAAATTTCCGGTTCATCTACTAGTAAAAGTAGTTTTTTCCCCGTTTTTTTTGCATAAACAGTAGCTGCTCCTAATAATAAAAGTTGATCTCCGATACCTCGCCAACTAAAATAAACATCAGTATAACCCTTTTTATATGCTTTTTTATAGGTAATAAAGGTTTTATTCTTATCATAATGTTTAGCCTTGTTCAACTTTTTTTGCCAATAATTAGGAATATTAGTTGTAGAAAAACTACTTTTTATAATCTTTGTTATTTTATGTCTTATTTCCGACAAAACAACTATTAAAAAATTCCTTAAAAAATAGCGTTTATACCATTTACTCAAATGGAGAACATGCATTTCTTTAAAGTCATTATTAGAAAGAATCTTAGCTCCTATTAATTTACGATACAAATATAATAATTTTAAATAATGGAAAATGCTCTCATTAGATCTTTTATCTAGTTCCCAACTTAAAATTCTTAACTGCAAAACCAAGAATTTATTTTCCGAGAAAACATTTAGTCGTTGTAATTCCCTTTTTAAATAACGAAACACCCTGATATCATTTTTTATTAATTTATGAAATGACAGAAGTACTCTTGAATTACTACCATTACGTACTCTCCAATATACACCATCATAATTAAGGAAATAAATGGTATGTGCCTTCATAAACGCTGGGATAGTAAATCCAATATCTTCGCCTGGTGAAGCTTTCTCAGTATTAAAAAGTTGTAAGGATAATATAAATTCACGACGAAATGCTCTTGCCCATACGGCCGTAGCGTATAAAAAATCAAAGTCTTTTATATTTACAAAGCGACTATCTCCTTGTGGACACCAAGAACACGCAGAAAGATTTCCTGATGTTTGCAATTGTTTAAAGTTAAAAGTGCATATATCAATATTGGGATATTTATTCACAACTGAAGAAATGTTTAGGCATAAATCTTTGGCCATAATATCATCGCCATCAAGAAATAATATATATTCTCCGGTGGCACACATTATGCCTTTATTGCGAGTATCTCCCAAGCCTATGTTTTGTTCATTAACAATTACATTAACACGCTTATCTTGCTTTTGATATTTATCTAAAATTAATCTAGAAGTATCTGAAGAGCCGTCATCTATACATATAAGTTCTAAATCCCTAAAACTCTGATTTAAAACACTGTTCAGGCACTCGTCCAAATAGTCAGCTACATTATAAACAGGAATAATAATTGAAAATTTACAACTCATATATTTCTCTCATAGAATGCAAACAAGTGTGAATGTCACTATATTTGGGCACCCACCCTAGGATTTTTTTTGCTTTTTGGTTATTGGCCATTACAAGAGCCGGATCTCCATTTCTTCTAGGAGCTGCCTCCCATGGAATCTTATATCCAAACTCCGCTTCGGCGGCAGAAAGTAATTGAAGGACAGAAAGTCCTCTTTGACTTCCTAAATTAAAGATATTGGAATCTCCCCCATTGAACAAATATGTTAAGGCTTGTATGTGGGCCTCCGCTAAATCAGAAACATGAACATAATCTCGTACACAAGTGCCATCTGGGGTTGGATAATCCATACCGAAAATGTTAAATTTTTTTCTCTTTCCCAAAACAACATCTAACAGAATTGGAAATACATTTTCAGCATTGCGTTCTGGGTATCGAATGCGACCGGAAATATCATAACCAACCGCATTAAAAAAACGGAGTGAGACTGTTTTTATATTACATATATTGTGAAATCCAGCCAATAAGTCCTCCGCCATTTTTTTTGTTGTTCCATAAAAATTTATAGGATTCAAAGGCATATCTTCTGAAATTGGAGCATCAAGTGTTGGCAAGCCATATACAGCAGCAGTAGAAGAAAAAATCAAGTATGGTATTTGTTCTTGTTTCATTTGGTTCAATAGATTAAATGTACCCAACACATTTGTTTGCATATAGGATTCTGGGAATATCATTGACTGCGAAACTGATTTCTTTGCAGCCAAATGAATAACTGCATCAATTCCTTTTAATGCCAACCGGAGGTCTTTTGACGACAAAATGCTTCCTTCAATAAATTCTGCTTCGGATGCTATATTACCTTTAATCCCAGTAGAAAGGTCATCTATAATTCTTACGGAATATCCTTTATCCAATAATCCTAAAACCACATGAGAACCGATATATCCGGCACCGCCTGTTACGAGAATTTTTTTCATTTTAAACTCTCCCATATAATTCTATCTAAGTTCAAAATCCATTTTTGCACAGAGTGAATATTGCGGATATAGGTTATTCCTTCTTGGGCACATTTCACACGATGAGAATCATCATTCATCAGTTTTTTGATGGCTTGCACATATAATGGAACCGCATCAAAACCATCCCCCAAAACTTTTCCTACAAAGATTCCAAATTTTGACGTTAAATCATCAGGATTTTGGTTGCTTACCAATACGGTTCCGTATGATAATGCTTCAAGAAAAGAAATGGGTAAAGCCTCGTGAATAGAGGTATTTAAAAGTATTTTGGCGTCTTTTAAATAACGCTTCTTTTCCTCTCCTTCAACGTGCCCAACAAAATGTAAATTTTTTATATCTTTATAGCGTTCTAATACGGAAGAGTTTTGTCGTGTGTTTCTCCAAGAAGCTCCTAATACATAGAAATCATATTCAGGACAACATTTAGCAGTTTCACAAAAGAGCCAACCACGTTTGACATCTTCAACTCGCCCCAAAAAGATAATCCAATTTTTTTTATTCACAACATCAATTTCTTCTGTCGGACACACTATCGGATTTGGCAAGAAACTTATATTAACCGACGACGGAATATTATAAAGTTCACGGGCTTTTTCAATCAAATACTGGGCTTGAGAAAAAAACACAATTTTTTCTTGCTTGGTTAAATCGGAAATCAGACTATATGTTTTAGGTGCCCAATAAGTCTGCTCAGGCAACAATTTAACAGACTCTATTTCCTCCCAATCTTTTTTAGTCCTTGGATCTTGAATCCAAAAAAGAACTGGTGCTTTTATAAAACCATTAAGGCATTTCAATACCCAATCATCTGTCACTTCTATTGTTAGGTAAAATTTATAATTTAAAAACCATAAACAAATTTGAGAAAATATTTTTTTGCATGGTAAAAAGATGGCATAAATATTGTCAATTTTTTCTTTTCTAAGAAAAAATTTAGATTCCGATCTTCCTAAAATAACATCCAGTTGTATGTCTTTTGTAGGTAAAAACTTTGCAATATAATTACGGGCTAAAAAGCCATAACCGCCATAAGCTGTTTTGGCTCCACCAAAAAACTCATTGACTAAAAGCGCACCTTTGATTTTATATTCTTTTAGTTTGTTGTATTCTCTATTGTATTTTTGC
>OIYR01000540.1_pt1 | contig 20911 bp, 16 predicted proteins | sample 1588221 | NCBI WGS metagenome assembly OIYR01 (sample SAMN03283292) | human gut metagenome | biome: human-associated habitat; material: feces | host: Homo sapiens | place: Peru | collected 2012
CTATCTCCGAAAATGTCGGTTCGATGGCGCGTTATCTCGCCGTCGTCAGAGCAAAGCCCGAATATTACCGCATGAAAGCGCACACCGAAAAGCTCCTGAAACATATCCCGATCATCGGAAATGAGCTTTCGGATGCCGCGTTTGATATAAAGAGCGCATTGAAGCGCATTATCTATTCCGATTCGTGGTTCGAGGATCTCGGACTTCACTATATCGGTCCCATCGATGGGCACAATATCCAGCAGCTCTGCGAAGCGTTTGAGATGGCGAAGAAGTATGACAAACCCGTGCTTCTCCATGTCAATACTCTCAAGGGCAAGGGCTATGACTTTGCCGAGCGTTCGCCGGAGCAGTTCCACGGGATATCGAAGTTTGATATAAATACAGGTGAGCCTCTTTCATCCGGCACGAGCTTTTCGAGCAATTTCGGCGATATCATGTGCCGCTTCGCGTCCTGCGATGACCGCGTGTGTGCCATAACCGCCGCGATGTCCATCGGCACGGGACTTGACAGATTTTCGAGCGAACATAAAGACAGATTTTTTGATATCGGCATCGCCGAGGAGCACGCCGTGGCGTTCGCGCTCGGTCTTGCAAAGAGCGGATTTATCCCGGTTTTCGCCGTCTATTCCACCTTCCTCCAGCGCTGCTTCGATCAGCTTTTGCACGATGCCGCGCTCCAGAAGCAGAAGATGGTTATAGCCATCGACCGCGCCGGATTTGTCGGCGAGGACGGCGAGACGCACCAGGGCGTTTTTGATGTTTCGATGCTCAGAAGCGTGCCGGATATAACCGTCTATTCGCCCTCGTCCTATGAGGGACTCAAGCACGCCATGCAGCAGGCGCTCTATTCCGAGTCGAAGCTCGTCGCGGTCAGATATCCGCGCGGAGCTCAGCGTGCGATCCCCGAGAGCATCAAGCCGACCTTTGCCGACTTCGATGTGTTCGGCGACGAAAACGCCGAAAAGGCAATCATAACCTACGGCAGGACTTTTTCAGCCTGCGCGTTCGCATATGAAAAACTCGTGAATTCCGGCGAATCAGTGAAGCTTATAAAGCTCAACCGCATAATTCCCGTCTGCGAGGGTGCGGTGGAAGCGGCGAAAAACTGCAAGGATGTCTATTTCTTTGAAGAGGGCATACGCCGCGGCGGAGCGGGTGAAGGCTTCCTGTTCGATCTCTCGAAAGCGGGATTCTCCGGGAAATATCATCTCAGAGCCATCGAAAACGGCTTTGTCAAGCAGGCGTCCGTTGAGTCGCTCTTACATAAATACGGCTTTGACGAAGAGGGCGTGCTCTCGTTCGTCACTTCTGCGGAGGATTGACCGTGGAGGAAAACAGAAAGCGCATAGACGCTCTGATGGTCTCCTTGGGTGTCGCGCCGTCGCGCGAAAAAGCCAAGGAAATGATAAAGAGCGGGAATGTATATTTAAACGGCAAAGTTGTATCTAAAGCTGGACTTTTGGCGAACGACTGTGATATAATCGAGTATAAAGGCGAGTCGGAACGCTATGTCAGCCGCGGCGGACTGAAGCTCGAGAAAGCCGTCGAGGTTTTCAAACTCGATTTGAGCGGATATTTATGCATTGATATCGGCGCATCAACGGGCGGATTTACCGACTGTATGCTCCAAAACGGCGCGAAAAAAGTCTACGCTGTCGATTCCGGCAGCGGTCAGCTTTCGCCGAAGTTGCAGTCCGATCCCCGCGTTGTCGATCTCGAAAAGACGAATTTCAGATACATAACGGAAAAAGAGATTCCCGAGCGCGCCGATTTTGCGAGCGCGGATGTCTCGTTTATATCTCTGAAATATATCCTGCCTGCGCTTTCGCCGCTTTTAAAAAACGGCGGCAGTGCCGTCTGCCTTATAAAGCCGCAGTTCGAGGCGGGCAGGGAGAATGTCGGCAAGAAAGGCGTGGTCAAAGATCCGCGCGTGCATATAAAAGTCATCGAAAATGTCTGCTCCTATGCCGTGCAGGCGGGATTTTCGGTGTCGGCTCTCGATTTTTCCCCGGTCAAAGGACCGGAGGGCAATATTGAGTATCTGTTACATATAAAGAAGCATACAGAAGGAATCTATGACAATATTCCGGTTGATTCTGAAAAAATAGTTTCAGCGGCACATGACACACTTGATAAATAGATGTATCAGTGCCTTTTAGAGGTTAATATGCAGAATTTTTATATTATATCCAATGCCAATAAAGATTTAGATGGCAATTTTTCAAAACAGATAATTGAATATCTTCGCACGAAAAATGTCAATGTATACACTGACAATGATGAATGTGATGCTGATATGATAGATGTTGTAATTGTACTTGGGGGAGATGGTACATTACTTAAAGCTGTCAGTGATTTTAAGGGTAAGAATTCTTTGTTCATGGGAATTAATATAGGCACACTGGGATTCCTTACAGATGCTGACATGAATTCATACATGCAATGCCTTGATAAAGTTATATCTAATGATTACATAGTTGATGAGAGAATGATGATAAGCGGAAGTATCTACCGCAATGGAAAGCTTGTATATGAAAATACAGCACTTAATGATATTGTAGTCAACAGATATGGCAATCTTAGGATTATTGATTTTGATATATATGTCAATGACCAGTACCTTAGTTCGTATTCGGCAGATGGTGTTATAATAGCGACAGCAACAGGTTCAACAGCATACAGTCTTTCGGCAGGAGGCCCGATTATACAGCCTAATGCAGAGCTTATCATGCTTACTCCTATATGTCCTCATACACTCAACAAAAGGAGCATTATATTCGGTCCTAAGGATAAGGTTGTCATCAAAATGTGTGACAGCAAGAAGCTGTCAGAAGAAAGAATAGCAACATTTGATGGTGAACATTATTTCAAGGTCAATACTAATGATGAGATAGTGATAACCCGTTCATCAACAACGACAAGGCTTTTAAAGACTAATAACGACAGCTTTTTATTGAGAGTAAGAGAAAAGCTTATGTAGAAGCATGCTGATTATAGAATGGAGATATATATGAAAACCGATCGACATAGTAAAATATTAGAATTAATCAAAGATAACGCAATCAGTACACAGGAAGAACTGGCGCTGGCTCTTAATAATGCTGGATATAATGTCACACAGGCGACAGTTTCAAGGGATATAAGAGAGTTAAATCTTACCAAGACAACAACAGACGGTATTCCTAAATATGTTGTATTTCAGGGACATGACAATAATCTTGGAGAAAAATATATCAGGATATTAAAAGATGGTTTTGTCGATATGAATATGGCACAGAACATATTGGTAATTAAGACTGTATCTGGAATGGCTATGGCAGTCTGCGCTGCCCTTGATGCACTGCATATGAATGAAATAGTTGGAACAATCGCCGGCGATGACACTATAATGTGCGCTGTCCGCTCGGTTGAGGATACAAAGAATCTTATGAACAAATTAAAAAAGATACTTAAATAATATTCAAGGAGAATATATGCTTACAAATCTTCATGTTAAAAATCTTGCGCTTATCGAAGAAGCTGATATAGATTTTAAGAACGGACTTAATATACTGACTGGTGAAACAGGTGCAGGTAAGTCCATTATACTTGGTTCTGTTAATATAGCCCTGGGTGGCAAAGTCAATGCTGACATAATCAGAAAGGGCTGTGATTATGCCCTTACAGAACTGACGTTCAAAGTCGATTCTGCTGATAAAATCAAAAAGTTAAAAGATTACGGCATAGAGGAACTTGAAGAGGGGATTATAATTATCTCAAGAAAAATCACACCATCAAAATCAACAATCAAAATTAATGGTGAGACATTTACTATCGGTGAGGTAAAGGCTGTATCACATATACTTATAGATATACACGGACAGCATGATAACCAGATTCTCCTAAAAGAGAGCACGCATATTGATATGGTTGATTTATTCGGACATAATACAATTGCGCCATTATCAGATGCATATACAAAGCTTTATAACACATACAATGAGCTTAATGACAAGATTCAAAGCATGAGCAGTGATGAATCAGCAAGAAACAGAGAGATAGACCTTCTTGAATATCAGATTGACGAGATAACTGATGCCGCCTTAAAGCCAGGCGAAGATGAAGAGCTTGAAAGCACATTTAAGAAAATGTCTAATTACCAGAAAATAGCACAGCACATGTCAGCGGCAAGACAGATTCTTGACAATGATGATGAAAGTGTATCTGACAGTATAGGACAATCTGTTAAATTACTTACTCAGGCTTTAGCTTATGATGAATCTTTATCTGATATTGTTGATACATTGTCTTCTGCCGAAGATATAATAAACGATGCCTTGATGGGAATGTCTGATTATATGGATTCCTTTGATTTTAGAGAAAAAGAATATAATAATATGTCAGAACGTCTGGATCTTATTAATTCTCTTAAATTAAAATATGGCAGAACAATTGAAGAGATTCTTGAATATAGCAGTAACAGCCAGAAAAAGCTTGATGAGCTGCTTAATTTTAATGAGATATATGCTGGGTTAAAATCACAGTCAGAGGATATTAATACCAAATTGTCTGCTGCCGCTGAAAAGCTTACAGATGCAAGAAAGAAATCAGCAGACAAGCTCTGCAAGGCAGTATCAAAAGGTCTTTTTGAACTTAACTTTTTAAACAATGACTTTAGACCAGAATTTGAAAAAACGGACAAATTTCAGGCTGATGGAACTGATAAAATGCGTTTTCTTATATCAACGAATGTCGGTGAAGATTTAAAACCTTTATCTAAAATCGCATCCGGTGGTGAATTATCAAGAATCATGCTGGCATTCAAAACGGTCATTGCAGATAAAGATGACACTGATACACTTATATTTGATGAGATTGATGCTGGAATAAGCGGCGTGACTGCACAGATGGTAGGCAATAAATTATCACAGCTCTCATCAAGCCATCAGATAATATGTATCACACATCTTCCACAGATTGCGGCAATGTCAGATGAACATTTTATAATTGAGAAAAAAGCTGACAAGACAACAACGCTGACATCTATTCATAGTCTCAATGAGGAAGAAAGTGTCAATGAACTTGCAAGACTTCTCGGAGGTGCGAAGGTTACGGAAGCAGCGTTGAATAACGCCAGAGAAATGAAAAAATTGGCAAAGAAAAATTAATAATATATGCAGATAATATCAATAGATTTTATATGGAGGTTTGAAGATGAAAGCCAGACATAGCAAGCTATTGATATTATTTTTTTTGACATTTTCACTGAGTACATTATTGATTTATATATGGCATATCTCACAGAGTCTGCCAGAAGAATTATATATATACAGCAATAAGGATACTGTGGTTGACCTTGACATTCCAGTTACCGCAGTCATAAAAGAGACTAACCAGACTGTGAATTTTTCAAAGCCTGTCACTTTCCAGGCTAAAGAAAAAGCTGACTATTCCCTTGAATACAAGCTGTTTAATCTTATTTCCATGCCATCTGGCAAATTGTCTGTCCTTGAAGAAAATTCACTGTATACAGGCGGTTTTCCTATCGGCTTATACATTAAGACTGACGGCATATTCGTTGCTGATACTGCTGAATTTATCAATGAAAACGGGCAGACATGCACTCCGAGCAGAAATTATCTTATAAGCGGTGATTACATTGTGGACATCAACGGTGAAGCAGTAAGCAAAAAGAAGCAGATTGCTGACATTCTAAAGCAGTGTGACGGAAGCGAGCTATGTGTCGGTTTCATAAGAGACAATGTGTATGAGACAGTTAATGTAACGCCTGAAAAGGACGAAGCTTCTGAGTACAAGCTTGGAATATGGGTTAAGGATGACACACAGGGAATAGGCACAATAACTTATATTGATAAAAATGGCAATTATGGTGCGCTTGGACATGGCATGAGCGATGCATCAACTGGAAAGCTTCTTAACACATCCAATGGCTTTTTATACCATACTAATATTATATCTATTACACAGGGACATGAGAATACACCGGGAGAATATGTGGGAACAATTGACTATTCATATTCTAACCAGCTCGGATTAATCAGTGCCAATACAAGATATGGTGTATTCGGGACAATTCCGGCTTCCAAGTGTGAGAGCCTTATAAAACAGTATAATTTAAAAGCATATGAGGTAGGTTTTAACCGTGAAATCCGTAAAGGTGCAGCATATATATCCGTTTATCTTGACGGTGAATTAAAGATGTATGATATTGAGATTGAAGATATATCATACCGCGATGAAAAAAATATAACATTCCGGTGCACATCAAAGGAGCTTCTCGATATAACTAACGGGATTGTGCAGGGAATGAGCGGATGTCCTATAATACAGGATGATAAAATTATTGGAGCTGTTACACACGTTTTCGTTCAGGACAGCACAAGAGGTTATGGAATATTTATTGAAAATATGCTGAAACCTGATTAAAAATAACCATCTTTTAGTACCTATGTCGAAAATTGCGATATATATGGCTTGAATATGGTAAAATATGGAAATATAATTATATTTGAAGTTTTCGTTGGTAACTAATTGGGTAGGTTATCACCTTATGGAGGTTATTTTTATGGAGAATTTGCGCGTGGCAATAGCAGACGACAACGCTGATATGGTTAATGTTTTAGGGGCAGTTATCAGCGAGGAGCGCGACATGGAGGTAGTCGGCACAGCTAACAATGGTAAAGATACATTAGAGATTATAAAAAAGTATGAACCTGATGTAGTACTTCTTGATATCATTATGCCTGAAGATGATGGCATAACGGTTATGAAGAAGGTTTTTAAAGATGAAAAGATTAAAAAGTTTCCAGCATTTATTGTAATCAGCTCGGTGGGAAAAGAAGCTGTTACAGAGGATGCTTTTGAAAATGGGGCAGTTTATTATTTTATGAAGCCTTTTGATAATCAGGCTTTAATAGAGAAAATCAGGGCAGTAAAGCCTAAGACAAGCAGTAACAAAAACGTACATAAAACATCAAATCCTCTTATCAATTCTAATCATGAGGCTATTAATGTGCATGTCCTTGAGACAGAGATAACCAATATCATTCACGATATAGGTATTCCGGCACATATCAAAGGTTATAATTACCTCAGAGATTCTATTATTCTTGCAATTAAAGATGCAGAAGTGATTAACTGCATCACTAAAATTTTATATCCGACAATTGCTAAGATGTACCAGACAACTCCAAGCAGGGTGGAACGTGCAATAAGACATGCTATTGAAGTTGCTTGGAACCGCGGAAACACTGATACTTTGAATGATCTGTTCGGATATACAATATCTAATGGAAAAGGCAAACCAACCAACTCAGAATTCATTGCATTGATTGCAGATAAAATAAGACTTGAATACAAATTAAATTAATTATATAATAATACCTGAATATTATTAATTAATTTATTTAAAGGTGTTATATGTATAAAAAGTTTTTAAAATCAATTGCTGTAGCTCTTGTAATAACTTCTGTTATGGGAATGACTACATTTGCAGATACAATTACAGATTTACAGAAGCAGAAAAATCAGAACCAGAATAAAATAGACAATATAGAAGACGAACTCGCATACGTAATGTTACAGATGGATGAGCTTGAAGTCTCAATGGCTAATAAGAATGATGAAATCCAGAAGGCTAATGAAGACTTGAAAAAAGCCCAGCAGACATTTGATTCACAGTATGATGATATGAAGCTTAGAATCAAATATATGTACGAGGATCAGACTGCATCTATATCAGATGTTTTATTATCATCTGCTAATATGAGTGAAGTCCTTAATAAGACTGAATATGTACAGCAGGTATACAGCTATGACAGATCCAAGTTAGAGGAGATGTCTAACACTGCCAAAAGCATAAGTGAAATCAAACAGAAACTTGAATCAGATATGGCTGAACTCCAGAATATGGATACTGAGCTTCATGACAAGCAGGCTTCTTTGTACACAACAATTGAAGACCTGAAAAAAGAACAGAGTGATATCGTATCTAAGATTACAAGCGCCCAGCAGAGAGCAGCGCGTGCTGTTAATAGTTCATATTCATTATCATATTCAACAACTGCAAGGAACGACTCTTCAGTTGCAAGCGGTGTTATAAGCCTTGCTTACCAGTTACTTGGAACACCTTATGTATCAGGTGGTTCAAGTCCTTCAGGCTTTGACTGTTCAGGCTTTACATCATATCTGTTCAGACAGTATGGTATTGGATTATCAAGGTCAAGTTCTTCACAGGCTTATAGTGGACAGGCAGTATCTTTATCCAATATCCAGCCGGGTGATATAGTATGTTATCCAGGCCATGTTGGATTATATATAGGTGGTGGACAGATTATTCATGCATCTGTTCCGGGAGACGTTGTTAAGATAGCTTCGATGAATATTATGACGATTACAGCAGTTCGTCGTTATTGGTAATAAATCATACTTGACAGGAGGAAAAGATATGAAGAATGTTTTATTTATTGCATCCGAATGTGTTCCATTTATTAAGACTGGGGGGCTTGCCGATGTTGTTGGATCACTGCCTAAATACTTTAATAAAGATGAATACGATGTAAGAGTTATGATTCCTAAGTATATGTGTATACCTTGGGAATACCGCCAGAAGATGGTCTATAAGACACATTTTTATATTGACCTTGCATGGCGCTCACAGTATGTAGGCGTTCTTGAGCTCGAGTACGACGGAATCACATTTTACTTTATTGATAATGAGTTCTATTTCTCAGGTCCTAAGCCATATAGCTGGATTCACGAAGATATTGAGAAATTTGCATTCTTTAGCAAGGCTGCATTATCAGCGATACCAGTATTAGGATTTAAGCCGGATATTATACACTGCCATGACTGGCAGACTGGTCTTGTTCCAGTTTATCTCAAAGAAAGATTTTCACAGGGTGATTTCTACAAGGGCATCAAGTCGATAATCACAATACATAACCTCAAATTCCAGGGTATATGGGATCTTAAAAAGGTCAAAGATATAACAGGTCTTCCTGATGAATACTTTACATCAGACAAGCTTGAAGCATACAATGATGCCAATTATCTTAAGGGCGGTATTGTATATGCAGATCAGGTTACAACAGTAAGTGCTACATATGCAGAAGAGATTAAGACACCTTTCTATGGTGAGCATCTTGACGGACTTATGAATGCGCGTTCAAACTGCCTTACTGGTATAGTTAATGGTATTGACTATGAAGTTTATAATCCAGAGACAGACCAGTCACTTACAGCAAGATACAATCAGGTTACATTCCGTAAAGAGAAGTGGAAGAACAAGGTTGCATTACAGAAGCAGCTTGGTTTGAAGGAAGACAAGAATGTATTCATGATTGGTATTGTTTCAAGATTAACAGACCAGAAGGGATTTGACCTTATCGCATACGTTATGGATCAGATATGTACAGAGGATGTACAGCTTGTCGTTCTTGGAACCGGTGAAGAAAAGTACGAGAATATGTTCAGACATTATGACTGGAAATATAACGACAGAGTATCAGCTAATATCTATTACTCAGAAGAGATGTCACATAAGATATATGCTGCATGTGATGCATTCTTAATGCCATCATTATTCGAGCCATGTGGTCTGAGCCAGTTAATGAGTTTAAGATATGGTACAATTCCAATTGTCCGTGAAACGGGTGGTCTTAAAGATACTGTTGAGCCATACAACGAATATGAGAGTACTGGAACAGGATTTTCATTCGCTAATTATAATGCACATGAGATGCTTGGCATTATTAACTATGCAAAGAGTGTGTTCTATAATCATAAGAGAGAGTGGAATAAGATTGTCGACAGGGCTATGAAGAAAGATTTCTCATGGGATAATTCTGCAAGAAAATACGAGGAATTGTATAATAGATTATAAAATATACATAACAAACTTGCTTTTTTACAGCTATTATGATAGACTATTTAAGTCTTGCGGTGCTGTAGGCGTATGCTTACAGCACACATTTGCAGGAGTGGCGGAACGGCAGACGCAGTGGACTCAAAATCCACCGGTGGTGACATCGTGAGGGTTCAAATCCCTTCTCCTGCATTAGATATGTATGTTAAAGCCCATCAGTTTATACTGGTGGGCTTTTTATCAATATCATGGTGGGTCAGATACGCCATACGAGGTAATATATGATGAATACATGTAAATTATATCAACAGCAGATACCAGCATTTCAGAATGATGACATGTCCTACAAAAACGAGAAAAATTTCGTTGAGCATGTCATTAACTGCGATGATTGTAAAGAGGAATTGGAGATATACTGTATAATTGAATATGGTCTTAATGATTATGACGAGAAAAATATAAACCCTCAATATCAGAAATATCTCAATGTTTTTGATTTTAAGGGATTAGTTGAACAGCGCCTTAAAGACAGGATACATTACCTTAACTGGTACAAAGAAAACGAGAAAACGATGAATTCAGTGACTTTATTTTCTAATGGCATGATTCTTATCGTCCTTCTGGTTCTGATAATTATTAAATTTTTTTAATGCAGCATGCAGGAATGGGAGTTATATATGAGTAAAAAAATTATGCTAATTGACGGACACAGCATATTAAACAGAGCTTTTTATGGTGTGCCAGACCTTACTAACAGTGAGGGAATACACACTAATGCTTTGTTTGGCTTTTTAAATATAATGTTCCGTTTTATTGATGAGGAAAAGCCTGAATATATAACTGTAGCATTTGATTTAAGTGCACCTACTTTCAGACACAAGGCATTCGCTGATTATAAGGGTACAAGAAAGCCGATGGCTCCTGAACTTAAACAGCAGGTTCCACTTATCAAAGACATTCTTCGTGCCATGAACATTAATATAGTCGAATTAGAAGGTTATGAGGCTGATGACCTGCTTGGTACAATTGCTAAGAAGTGCTCTGCACAGGGAATGGATGTTGTTGTAATCTCTGGAGACCGTGATTTATTGCAGTTAGCAGAAGAACATATAATGATTCGTATTCCTAAGACTAAGTCTAATGGCAATGAAGTAGAAAATTACCTTCCGGATGATGTTGTTGCATTGTACGGAGTTACACCTCTTGAATTCATTGATATGAAAGCGTTAATGGGAGACAGCTCAGATAATATCCCAGGCGCACCTGGAATAGGTCCTAAGACAGCTTCCGCAATAATCAAAAAATATCACTCTATTGACGAGGTGTTAAAGCATACTGATGAGATAACTCCACCTAAGGCAAGAGAATCTATCAAGAATAATACAGAACAGATTGTCATGAGCAGATTCCTTGCAGAGATTAATATCAATGCTCCTGTAGAATTCAATATAGATAATGCAAAGATTAAAGATTTCTATACAGAAGAATCATATGAGTTATTCAAAAGATTTAATTTCAAATCATTTCTTAAAAGATTTGATAATGAAATGATGTCAAAGGAGCCTGAGGTATTCAGTTCATATAAGCTTGTGACAGAATTAAGTGATGCTGATGGAATATTTTCCAATACAGTATCTGCTGTAGGTGACAATAAGAATATTGGACTCTGCTTAATATGTGATGATGACTACATTGCCGGTGTCTCAGTATGTACTGATGAGAAGAATATAGCATTTATTCTCAAGCAGGGATTTATTACTGATGAATATATTATAGATAAAATATGTTCTATATGCGATAAGGCATCACAGAGCAGTGAAAGACTTATCGCATCACTTAATATCAAACAGGTACTGCCACATTTCTGCAAACCTGACAGCAATGAGCTGCTTGATGGTATTAATCAGAAAGTATTTGCAGATGCTGCGCTTGCCGCATATATTATCAATCCTACTAATGAGAATTATGACAGCGATAATCTTGCATTAGAGTATCTTCATATGTCTGTTCCATCAAGAACAGAGTTATTAGGAAAGAGTACTCTGTCAGAGCTTGTAATGCTTAATATCGATAATCTTATGAAGTATGCATGTTCAAAGGCATATGTTTCATACGCTGGCTGGAATAAGATTAAAACTGCTCTCAAAGATATTGAGTGTTACGAATTATTTGATACATTAGAGATGCCATTGTCATTCGTCTTATCAGATATGGAGCTTCAGGGCGTAAGAGTAGATAAACAGGGACTTGCAGAGTATGGTGAAATGCTTGAGAAGAATATCCTTGTGCTCGAAAAAGAGATATATGAGCTTGCTGGCGAACAGTTTAATATCAATTCACCTAAACAGTTAGGTGTAATATTATTTGAAAAGCTTGGAATGCCATGTCAGAAAAAGACAAAAAGCGGATATTCAACAGCTGCTGATGTACTTGAAAAGTTAGCACCTGATTACCCAATCGTAGATAAGATATTAAGTTACCGTACTATGACTAAGCTAAAATCTACTTACGCAGATGGTCTGGCAGCTTATATTGGCAGTGATGGAAGAATTCATTCCAAATTCAATCAGACAATAACTGCTACAGGCAGAATCAGCAGTACTGAACCTAATCTTCAGAACATTCCGATAAGAATGGAACTTGGAAGACAGATTAGAAAAGTATTTATTCCAAAAGAGGGCTGTGTATTATTAGATGCCGATTATTCACAGATTGAATTAAGAATTCTCGCACACATGTCTGGCGATGAGAAGCTTATCAAAGCTTACAATATGGCGGAGGATATTCATAGAATAACTGCATCGCAGGTATTCGGAGTACCGCTTGATGAGGTTACAGACCAGCAGCGACGCAATGCAAAAGCTGTTAACTTTGGAATAATCTATGGAATAAGTTCATTTGGATTAAGTCAGGATTTAAGTATATCAAAGAAAGAGGCTGACAATTATATTAAGCAGTATTTTGAAACTTATCCATCAATTAAAGCATATATAGACGGACTTGTCGCTTCTGCAAAAGAAAAAGGTTATTCAATAACTATGTATAACAGAAGAAGACCTATACCTGAATTATCTTCAAGTAATTTCATGCAGCGTTCATTTGGTGAACGTGTTGCAATGAATGCACCAATTCAGGGAACTGCCGCAGATATCATTAAGCTTGCCATGATTAATGTATACAATGCATTGAAAAACGGTGGATATAAGTCAAAGCTTATTCTGCAGGTTCATGATGAGCTTCTTGTAGAGACATACAAAGATGAGATTGATAATGTTAAAAAAATCATCTCAGACGGAATGAAAAATGCAGCTAAACTGCGTGTTCCACTTGAGATAGATTTACAGCAGGGAAATAACTGGTTCGAGGCACATTAATTATGAAAATAATAGGAATTACAGGCGGTGTTGGCTGTGGCAAAAGCACCATCTTACATTTAATACAAAAACATGCCAATGCCTATATCATAATGGCTGATGACGTGGCAAAAAGCTTGTATACAGCAGGAAGCCCGCTTGTGCATGATATAGCAGAAGAATTCGGGAATGTATGTGTTAACAGTGATGGCTCTGTTAACAAACCAGTTCTTGCTGATATTATATTTTCAGATGAGAATAAAAGAAAGAAACTTAATGCAATGGTTCATCCAGAGGTCAAAAGAATAATTCTTGAGACTATTGATGAGCTTAAACCGCTTAACAAGTATGATTTAATATTAGTTGAGGCAGCTTTATTCTTTGAAGAAAATTATGATAAATTCTGTGATGAGGTGTGGTATGTGACATCTGATACTTCTGTCAGAAGAAAAAGGCTTAAAGCTGACAGGGGATACAGTGATGAAAAGATTGATAATATGCTTAAAGCACAGTTATCGGAGAATGAATTTATAAAAAGATGTGATAAAGTTATTGATAACAGCGGCAGTTTGGAGGACACTGAAAGCTGTCTTGTTAAAATGCTGTAATTATGATATATTTTCTTTAGTTTTGTTGTAAATTGTCGGAGGATTAATCATGGCAGATGTAACACCTGTAAATAATGACTATGTATTTGGTCTGGATATTGGAACACGTAGTATCGTCGGGGTTGTAGGATACCTCGAGCACAGTATATTTCATATAACTGCTATGTCAGAGGCTAAGCATGATACGCGTGCGATGCTCGATGGACAGATTCATGATATATATAAGGTTGGAGATACCATAAGAAGAGTTAAGAATGATTTGGAGAGACAGCTTGGTTTTGCACTTACAGATGTATGTATAGCGGCTGCCGGCCGTGTACTTAGAACTATTAATTCTTCTGCTGAATATGAATTCGAAGATGAAACAAGAGTTACTGCTGAGCATATATACTCTCTTAATCTGTTAGCTGTAGAGAAAGCCCACACCATAATCAATGACAATTCTGAGGATGTCAAATTTTACTGCGTTGGCAATACACCTATCATATACAGGCTCAATTCATTTGAAATTAACAGTCTTGAAGGCCATAAAGCCAACAAAATCGGTGTTACACTTATAGCTACATTTTTACCAGAGGAAGTAGTTGATGGATTGTACGAGGCAATCGAGTATGCAGGACTTCATGTTGCAAGTCTTACTCTGGAGCCTATAGCAGCCATGAATATCGCAATTCCTGAGCAGTACAGACTTCTTAATATTGGTCTTATAGATGTCGGAGCAGGAACTTCCGATATATGTATAACTAAAGATGGCAGTGTAATCGCATATGGAATGATTCCTCTTGCAGGTGATGAACTTACAGAAGTCATTGCCAAGAATTATCTTGTTGATTTCAATACTGCCGAGAAGATTAAACTTGCAGCCAGCAAGAAGGTAAAAGGTCTTGTGAGCTTTAAGGATATTATGGGGCTTACTCAGAAAGTGCAGGCTTCTGAGATTCGAAAAGTAACAGCACCTGTAATAGAAAAGATGGCAGAAGAGAGTGCCGAAAAAATCAAAGAACTTAACGGTGGTAAACCTGTCAATGCTGTATTCGTAGTCGGTGGCGGCGGTAAAATGATGGGGTACACAGACAGAGTTGCCAAGGCTCTTGGAATTGTTAAAGAAAGAGTTGCTGTCAGAGGCGAAGAAGTTCTTACCACTGTTGATTTTGGCAGTACAGGCTTCAAAAAAGATTCACTGTATGTAACACCTATCGGAATCTGTACGAACTACTATTCACAGAAGAACAGCTTTGTATTCGTCAATGTCAACAATGAGCGAATCAAGATGTATGATAACAATCACCTTACTGTAGTTGACGCTGTTATGCAGATTGGTTTTCCTAACGAAAAGCTGTTTCCAAGAAGAGGTCCTGAGCTTTCATTTACAATCAATGGAAAGACAAGACTTGTGCGTGGTACTCCGGGTGAAGGAGCTGAGGTTTTACTTAATGGCAGACATGCTAATCTTAATTCAAGGATTGAACAAAATGATGTCATTGAGGTTACTGAATCAACAGCAGGTGATGCTGCACATATGACAATAGGTCAGCTTGAAGAATACAATTCTACTCTTACATTTATTGTAGATGACAAGAAGATTCTCTGTCCTAGATTTGCGTATGTGAATGGCGAGCTCAAGTCTGAGTTTTATGATATTCAGAATAACGATTCTATCCAGATGGAGAATTATTATACAGTTGAGCAGTTATTTACATTCCTTGATTATGATATATCTCAGTATGATGTATACGTTAACAATGAGCTGGCTGACAATGATACATATGTATACGAAAACTTTAATATAAAGCTTTCGCCAATTAATGATGATGAAAGTTCTGATACAGATGACACAGATGAGGCTGATATGACAGATGAAAATATAGCGTCTGACAATGCTGATTCAGAAGGCACTTCAGCCATCACAGAGATTACAGTCCTGATTAATGGAACTCCTGTAACACTTAAAGGAAAACGTGATTATATACTTGTAGATTTGTTCCAGTATTATGAGTTTGACCTTTCTAACCCACAGGGCAATGTCGTACTTAAATTAAATGGACAGACAGGCGAGTATACAGCTCCTTTAAAAGATGGAGATGTCATTGATTTATATTGGGAGAAATAAATAATGAGAATGATGACTATAGCCAGTGGAAGTAGTGGCAACTGTATATATATTGGCTCTGATAAAACACATATTCTGATTGATACCGGAATAAGCCGTAAGAAGATATCCGAGGGTTTAAAAAAGGCTGAACTTGATATGTCAGATATAACAGCAGTTCTTGTAACACATGAACACTCCGACCATATTAAAGGTCTTGGTGTTATATCAAGAAAAGATAATATCCCAATATATACAACTAAGGGAACATGGGAAGGAATCCAGACTTCATCCGGATTAGGTGAGATAGATTCTGAGCTTTTTAATTGTATCAAGCCAGATGAGAGCTTTGTGCTTAATGATCTTGTCATCAATCCGTTCAGGGTATCGCATGATGCCAATGAGCCAGTGGCTTACCGTATAGAATGTGAAGATAAAAGCATGGCAGTTGCAACTGACCTTGGATTTTATGATGATTACATAATTGATAATCTCAAAGGCTGTAATTCAATGGTTATTGAAGCTAACCATGATGTCAATCTGTTACAGGTCGGCAGTTACCCTTATTATCTTAAACAGAGAATACTTGGCAAGCAGGGACATTTATCTAACGAATCGTCTGGAAAACTTATTGACCATCTTTTACATGATAAGTGTTCTAATATATTTCTTGGACATCTAAGCAAGGAAAATAACTATGACAAACTTGCATATGAAACTGTAAAATGTGAGATTGATATGAGCGACAGCGAATTTAAGGCAAAGGATTTCAATATATCTGTTGCCAGAAGAGATGAACCATCACAGATTATCACTGTTTAAAATTTTATTGACATTTTATGATAATAGTTTCATATTAAATCTATGAATTTATATGACCTGATTTAATACATCAGGATGTATATATTAAAATTAATAAAAGAGAAAGAGAGATTGGATTATGAAAAAATGTGTTATTACAGTTGTTGGAAAGGATACTGTTGGAATTATCGCCAGAGTATGTACTTATCTTGCTGATACCAAGATTAATATTCTTGATATTTCACAGACAATTGTATCTGGTTACTTTAATATGATGATGATTGTAGATGTAGCGGCATCAACTAAGTCATATAATGATGTAGTATCTGATCTTGATAATTTAGGGGAAGAGATTGGGGTATCTATTAAGTGCCAGAGAGAAGAAATTTTTGACATGATGCATAGAATTTAATGTTGTTTACACTTATTTTGATGACAGATAAGGAGAATTGTTTTGATTAATATATATGAAGTAACAGAGACCAATAAGATGGTCGAAAAGGAAAACCTTGATGTACGAACAATTACTATGGGTATCAGCTTACTTGACTGTATAAGCGATAACTTAGAGGTTTTAAATAATAACATCTATAACAAAATCACAAAACTTGCTAAAAATCTTGTGTCAACAGGTGAGGATATATCTAAAGAAATAGGTATTCCTATCGTTAATAAGAGAATTTCTGTTACACCAATTGCTCTTATCGGAGGTTCTGCCTGTAAAACTCCAGAAGATTATGTGACAATCGCAAAGACTCTTGATAAAGCTGCTCATGAAGTTGGAGTTAACTTCATAGGTGGTTATTCTGCAATAGTATCAAAAGGAATGACTAAGAGTGATGAGCTGCTTATCCGTTCAATTCCTGCAGCTTTAGCATCAACAGAGTTAATATGCAGTTCTGTCAATGTTGGTTCAACTAAGACAGGTATCAATATGGATGCCGTAAGACTTATGGGTGAGATTATCAAAGAGACTGCTGAACTCACTAAAGAAAAAGATTCTCTTGGCTGTGCAAAGCTTGTTGTATTATGCAACGCACCTGATGATAACCCATTCATGGCTGGTGCATTCCATGGTGTCACAGAAAGCGATGCAATTATCAATGTCGGCGTAAGCGGTCCTGGTGTTGTAAAGTATGCACTTGAAAGTGTGCGTGGCGCAAGTTTTGAAGTGTTATGCGAAACTATCAAGAAAACAGCATTCAAGATAACAAGAGTTGGACAGCTTGTTGCACAGGAAGCTTCTAAGAGATTAAATGTACCATTCGGTATTATTGACCTTTCGCTTGCTCCTACACCAGCTATCGGTGATTCAGTTGCTGATATATTAGAGGAGATTGGTCTTCAGAGAGCCGGTGCTCCGGGAACAACAGCAGCATTAGCTCTTCTTAATGATCAGGTAAAGAAGGGCGGCGTTATGGCATCATCTTATGTCGGCGGATTAAGCGGTGCATTCATACCAGTCAGCGAAGATCAGGGAATGATTAACGCCGTATTAGATGGTTCACTTACAATTGAGAAGTTAGAGGCTATGACTTGTGTATGCTCTGTAGGACTTGATATGATTGCCATACCTGGCGATACTAAGTCAACAACAATATCAGGTATTATTGCTGATGAGTCTGCAATCGGAATGGTTAACCAGAAGACAACTGCGGTAAGAGTAATCCCTGTTGTTGGAAAGGGCGTTGGCGAGACAGTTGAGTTTGGAGGACTTTTAGGATATGCTCCAATCATGCCTGTTAACCAGTTTGACTGTTCAGCATTTGTTAACAGAACTGGAAGAATTCCAGCTCCAATCCACAGCTTTAAGAACTAATAATAATTCATAAAGATATATAAAACACCATCCTTACAAAACCTTGAGCTCTTAACTCAATGTATTTTGTAAAGATGGCGTTTTTGATTGTCCATAGATTAATCTGCCATAAATGGCCTGTATCTGTAATCACTTACAGGGGCGGCATTAAACTTACATTCACATATCTGTCTGTATATATTATGCGCCTGTATCTGCTTGTAATATATGTCTTTATAGTCCGCAACTTTATTGATAAGTGGTATATCAACTATATCTTTTATTAAAGATAAGTATTTCCTTCCATTCTGGTTAAAACCTAAAATTCTTATATAACTGCATTGGTCTGTTATATCTTTCTTGCTGATATCAAGTATAATCTTCATGATAATTCTTTTGATTCTTGACAGGGCATATTGCTTTGTCTTTATCTCCAAAGCAAAATCATCCAGCATATAAAATGTATCAGATGCAGTCATCCTGTTATATACATTATAGATTCTCGCTGCAGTTTCCTTTGACACATCACGTATATTAATTAATTCATCAATAAATGCTTCTTTGTTATAACCACATTCTGCAAGAAGCATCTCAAGCCTGTAATAAAACATGCTGGTGAAATCATTAAAAACAACCGGATATACATTGCTGTCATCTAAGACTTTTCGTGTAGGCAGTGGAAGAGCTATGTCATCAAGCCTGCCGTCTAATATTGCATTACGCACAGCAGTAGCACTTGGAACAATATCCTTGTTATATGAAGCATCATTATAGCCAGCTCCATCTCTTTTAATGCACAGGGTATTCATATCATAACCATATTTCTTAACTGCCTTTATATATTCAATTCCCAGTGTGTTATTAGGTTTTTCAAGGATAGCTGCCTTATCACGTCCCACACATAATTCTACAGCCTTCTGACGTGCACTGGCGTATGATTCGCCGCTGCTTAACAATTTGGTAAGGCACTGCCTGAAATGTTCTGGTTCATCTATAAGCAGTGAGGCAATCATATCTAAATCCTTAATATCAGAATCCTCACAGCCAAAACATATAGAATCTGCTCCCAGTAAATGCAGTATCTGCACTGACTGCTCTGCGAATGTCTCTGCGCTTGAAAGGCTCGCCTGGACTGGAAGCTCTACCACAAGGTCAACTCCGTTAAGTACAGCCATCTGTGCGCGCGAATATTTGTCAATTATGGCTGGCTCACCTCTCTGGACATAATCGCTGCTCATGACACATATGACAATATCCGCATCTGACATTCGCCTGCTTGCATTGATGTGTATTATATGTCCTTCATGCAAAGGATTGTATTCCGTAATAATTCCAACAGCTTTCACATTGACCTCCAAACAATTATCTATAATTATTATACATTTTAGCCCAAATTTAACAACATGCTTTTTATTTTAAACAATAGCTAACTTGTTTTCTTCCAAAAAAGGGTATATAATAATTTAAGATTTCGGCTTGTGCTGGAAAAAATATCTTAAGGAGGAGTCAGTAATCATGGCATTTATTGACAAAATTATTGAAAGAGCAAAGGCAGATAAGAAGACTATCGTTTTACCAGAGTCTATGGATAAGAGAACATTTGCTGCTGCTGAGAAAATCTTAAAGGAAGGTATTGCAAACCTTATTATTATCGGTACACCTGATGAAATCAAGGAGAACAGCCAGGGTTATGACATCACAGGAGCTACTATCGTAGACCCATTTAATGATCCTAATAAGCAGAAGTATATTGACAAGTTCGTGGAATTAAGAAGCAAGAAGGGTGTTACTCCTGAATCAGCTAAAGAGATGATGGAGAAGGATTATATGTACTATGCTTGCCTTATGTGTAAGTGTGGTGATGCAGATGGTGCTGTATCTGGTGCATGCCACTCAACAGGTAACACAATCAGACCAGCTCTTCAGTTATTAAAGACTAAGCCAGGCATCAGCTCAGTTTCAGGTTTCTTCCTTATGGAAGTTCCTAACTGTGAATTCGGTGAGAACGGTTTATTCGTATTCGCTGACTGTGCAGTTAATCCAGATCTTGACTCAGACAAGCTTGCAGAAGTTGCAGCATTATCAGCAGAGTCATTTAAGAGCTTCGTAGGTGCTGAACCTAAGGTTGCTATGCTTTCATTCTCATCTTACGGCAGTGCTAAGCATGACAGAGTTACACTTGTTGCAGATGCAGTTAAGACAGCTAATGAGAAGTACCCAGAGTACGCTATCGATGGCGAGTTACAGTTAGATGCAGCTATCGTTCCAGAAGTTGCAGCTCTTAAGGCTCCTAACAGCAAAGTTGCTGGTCACGCTAACACATTAGTATTCCCATCTCTTGAAGCTGGTAATATCGGTTACAAGCTTGTTCAGAGACTTGCTAAGGCTGGAGCT
>OIYR01000545.1_pt1 | contig 20780 bp, 21 predicted proteins | sample 1588221 | NCBI WGS metagenome assembly OIYR01 (sample SAMN03283292) | human gut metagenome | biome: human-associated habitat; material: feces | host: Homo sapiens | place: Peru | collected 2012
TAAACAAAGATTCCCCTATAAAAAACTTTGAATTACTCTCCGGCTGTGATAAGCGTTCAGATGTTATGAGAACACTTATTAAAAATGAAGCAGAACTGGAAAAAATAATTATAAACAAAAATCAGCACCAGCACCATATTGAAGTAGCACCAACAACAGAAGAAAAGCTGATTAAGCTTCACAATTACCTGGAAAACAGCAATATCAAAAAAGGAATAGCTATTGATGGAATGTGCGGTAACGGATCAATTGGAATCTATTTGCTCAAATACGGATTTGAAAAAGTAATATTCAATGATATTTACAGCGAAGCTATTGAAAATCTGAAATTTAATCTTGAAGTTAATGAAATACTCGGAAATTATGAAATTTACAATAAAGCATTTGAAGATTTGGAAGTTGAAAAATGTGATTTGTGTGTAATTGACAGCTATCCCCAGGCAGATATTGAAGAAATTATCAAAAAAGCCGAGAAAATAGCTGACAATGTATTAATAATCTAAATAAACATTTGCATATAAATTACAATAGCTGGAATTATTAAAACTCCCATCAGATGAGATTTTCCAACTCCAATATAATGAGGCAGCATTCCAAGAGCAGTTGATGTAATTAAAGCCAGCACCATATAAAAAATCGGGGCTTTATAATATAATGTGAAAATGTATAAAATCCCAATTTGTAAAATAATCATATAGATTTGCATGAGGGTGAGGATATGGTAGCTGAGCCTACGCCAACTCATCGTGTTTCGGTGATGGAGCATGCTGTGCCTATGCCGATGAGTGGTTTCGAGAATCATAAAGAGGTTTTAGATGAAATTCCGGAGTTGGGTAATCATTTCTCCTGGGAGAGTTTGATGGAGAGCATTGAGTATTGTAAAAACATTGCGGATGATCCAACGAAGTGGGAGCCATACGATGATTTTAAAGAACGTCTTTATCAGGATTTCCCATGGCTAAAGTAATTATTCACCCTCTTTTCGAACAGAAACTTCATGAGTATGTTGAAGAAGCTTATGAGGTTTATGGTAGAAAAACGGCTCGTAGATGGATGACGGAAATTGATAAGATCAAGAGTTTTTTGGAGGTCTTTCCAGAAGGAAGGCCGCCTTTTAATGGTGCTCCTGATTTTCCATACCAGCTGCGAGGCGCTAATTTCATGAATAATTTTAAGTTGATTTATTATTATCTCGAAAAGATGGATGAAGTTCATTTCGTAGATATTTGGGATATGAGAAAGAACCCATCCAGCTTTTGGAAACAAGAAGAATAACTTATAAAAAGCAAAAAAAATCCCCAGCTATCCATCAAAGGATAAATGGGGATTTTATTATTTATCAGCCTTTCGGGAGCTTATAACCTTTTCCGCTTTACTTCATCAACTCAAGACCTGCCTCGAACTTGGTGGTCTTTTCCATCAATTCCGGTAACTGCTGTACAAGCGTCTTGAGGATCAATACGGAATAGCCGTCCTGCTCGTTGATCTCAAGCATTTTAACAATAACCGGATTGGATAACAATTCTGTGACATACGCCTGATCCAGATAGAAGAATGCCGTGTTGAAGATGTCGTTGAAACGAACGTTTACAGGGATACCATCCTTGAAAACAGCCAAGAGTGCATTGATGGCTGCCTTCTTGGCAGGATCAGTGATGGTGCTGACAATCTTCTCATTGTTCAGGAAGACGAGAATCTTGCTCTCATCTACAACCTTATAGGTTGCATAGTCTTCAGCTATCTGCCATTCTGGAGTATAATTAGCTTCAGAGTATTGAGCAATAATCTTGCCATCTGCGGTGAATGCAACCGTCTTCAACACCATTGGCAAGCTTTGGTTCAAGATGCTTTCTACGTCCTGTGCAGATAATTCTGGAGTGATCATGATAGGGGAGTCTGATGAAATATTCCAATTCATCTTGAACGAGCCCTTCCATGAATAAGCTGCGTATGGATCATCAGTCTGATGGCCATACTTGTTATACATGGTTACAGGTTCGAGATTCCAGGTTGCTAGAAGCTTGGAAGCTGCTGGCTTTTCACTGTTGCTTCCGGTAAATGTGCCGTCTGCCGTCTTCAGTTCTATGCTGATGTTCTTGTAGTCTGCAGAAATCTTAGCTGTGAAATCTACATACATAGAGGAGGGATCAAGTTGTGATCTGGTTATGTCCTCTTTAAAGGTCGCTTTTCCCTGACCTCTCAAGGTGTAACCATCCAGTGCAATAACCGTTGCCTCAGGTACGTTTACTGTCACCTCGCCATTCTTGTCTGTCAAAGTTACTTTCGCAGTCTGATTTCCTGCCTTTTCGATTTTCATGTCGAAATCCATGTAGTTGTAGTCAACCTCGCCATCTTCTGTATCGAGTTCCTCACCCCAGACATTGTATGTACCTGCCTTGAATGTCTCCCATACATCTGGATCGTCATCATCGCTGCTACAAGCAGTGAAGAAGCCGAGGGTGCAAACCATGACCATCAAATAGATAAACTTTTTCATAATCTTCTCTTTGTGTGAATTATCAAATTTTTACAGCATAGTTTCTATTGAAGCCTTTCGGGCTTTATAACCTTTTCTGCTTTACTTGATCAACTCAAGACCTGCCTCGAACTTGGTGGTCTTATCCATGATGGCAGGAAGCTGGTTTACAACAGTCTTCAAAATCTGGAATTGGGCCTTATCTTCTGCGTCCATACCTGTAGTAGGAATCTTGTTAACCTGAGCATAAAGCATGGCGATGATAGGAGCAACGAAATCCTTGTCAACATAGAAATATACCTTGTTGGCTGCTGGATAAGATACGTGTACTGGAATACCGGTCTTAAACTGATCCAACATGCCGGCTACCATAGCCTGCTTCTGAGCATCGTCGATGTCTTCTGTAATCTTGGCTGTGTTCAGGAACAAGGTAATCATATTCTCGTTAACCACCTTGTATGTAGCGTAATCGCTGGCTACCTTCCAGTCGTTATCATCTGCCTCTTCCTTGTAGGTTGCAGAAATCTGACCCTTCTCATTGAAGGTTACATCCTGCAAAACGCTTCTGAGCTGGGCGTTGAGCAGCATTGGAGCCGTTTTGATGGCATCCTTTACTGGATATGGCTCATCAAAGACACCAGGTATATCGATAACTGCATCATCAGAACCTTCCCACTTTAATACTACTGAACCTGTTGGCTGGAAAGTTGTTGGATCCATACCAGCTTCCTGTACCTTCCAGGTACCCTCAATCTTCTCGTTGCGTACAAATCCCTTTTCGTCATTGTCATCATCATCGCTGCTACAAGCAGTGAAGAAGCCAAGGGTGCAAACCATGGCCATCAAATAAATAAACTTTTTCATTTTCTTCTCTTTTTTTGTTAATGAATAATTGTTGTTTTTTATCTTTTTATCTCTCTTTGGCTATATATATTAATGTACGCGTACATTATTATATAGATAGCTTCAGCAGGATATTATCTGTTACTTCAGCTGATACGTGATGCCGACGCTGCCGTAGATAGGATACATCGTCTGCTCGATGGTCTCGAAATCCTTCTTGAAGATGCCGTTCAGACCCCAGCTCAGGTCGGCGCAGATGCCCCAGCGGTTGTTCAATCGCCAGTCTATTCCGAAATCTACGCCCACCTGCCAATTGCGCATATCGTCGCTGAAATCGTAATCACCACGTTCGCCTTCCTTTTCGCCCAGCATCACCTTCTGTCCCGTAGGGTCTCCCTTGGGATGACCCTCCTCCTGGCGGCGGAGATAACCATTGTATGCCCAGCCCTCAAACTTCTTCGAGGTAACATAACTTACGTATGGACCCAGCTTGAAGCGGAGATTATCACATACATCGTATGTTGCCTGAATCGGAACGGTGATGAGACTCATATCCACCTTGGTCACTACATCGCCCGTAAAGACGCCCTGCAGCTCCTCGCCGCCACGAACTATCTTCATATAGTAGTTCTTGACGCCCGCATCGGTCTTCATGCTCTTGTTCTCGAAGCGGATTCCACCCACGAATCCCCAGTTACCGGAGAGTGGGTGATAGGCATCCACGCCCAGACTGAAGTTAGGGCGAAGGGTGTAGCTGTGAAGCGTGCGGATGGTGGCAGGCATGCCGATAGGGGCTGTGCCGCCCAGGTTATACGCCACGCGCGCCTGATACTCATAGTCGTGGAGATATTTGTTCCAGGCGCTGCGCTTGCTTTCTTCTACCTGCTTGTGCTCGCTAACCTCCTGATTATCTGTATTCTCTTTTTCTCCTGCCCATGAAGCGGTACCGCATGCCAGCAGGAGTGCCAATACTGTTATCTTTTTCATACTACAGTTCTTTCTATAGTTCATACTACAGTTCATATTGCCGTTTCCTCCTCTTCTTATTTGCAAATCAGTTTGAAACTATCCACCCAGAGGGTGCTGCCTACGGCTCCCAGGAAGTTGGCACCATCAGAACTGGATGAGCAGACGATGGCGAGACTGTAACCGCCATTCTTCAGCTTTACGGGGTCGATGGTCTTGCCATAGGACTGATAATCGAAATCTACGCTGAAGTGATGCCATTCCGGTGTGTTGCCGATGGCAGTCTTGCCGTTGTCATCTCGGGCTTCTCCTACCAGTGCGAGTGCTACTATCTGCTTGCTGCTCTGTACGTTATCGCCATAGAGTACTACGGCATCTCCCTTTTCGTCGATGTTCTCGTAGAGTACGGCGTAGATGGTTCCGTAGTCATGGCGGTTCAGCTCGTTCATATCCTTGTCGGTGAATTTCTCGCCAGCCTGATACTTATACCAGCCTTCCAGCTTCTCCGGTTTGCCGCTGAAGCTGAATGGGCGGCCGAACTTGGTTGCCTTCATCGCATCGCGCAGGGCATCGGTGGCATCAAACTGTCCGATGAAGAGGTTGCCGGCAGCGATAGGCTTGTGTACCATATCAGCGAGCTTGCTCGTGCGCTGGGTGGTGAGCTTCACGCCCTTGCCCTGATAGCCCTCTTCTATCATCACGGTAGGATATTCCTCCGGTTTTGCCGAAGGGTTACTGATTTTGAATCCCGGGTTTCCGGTTGCCCAGATGTCGAGGAGATCGCCATTCCAGTTTTCCTGCCAGTTGTAGTATCCCTTGCTGAGGTATGCGTTTTCGAAATCGAATTCAAACTCCTTGCTCATGGTGGTCTGACCCTTCTTGATGCTCACCTGATAGGTGCGGGTCCACTGCTTGTCTTCCGATGTAACCACGTAGGTTACAGGACCTTTGGAGAAATCGTGCACGCTTCCGCTTTCCGGTTGGATAGTGGCTCCTGGGGTGAGTCGGAACATCGGAGCCTGCTTCTTGAGGCTGGCGAATGGCTTCATGGTGAATTCTATCTTGTCCTGGTCGCTCTGCACGTTGACGAGCGTATCCGAAGCGTTGGTGAACCATAGCTTCAGCCAGCTTCCAGGGTGGATGTATGCCTGCTCGATGTCGCATTCGGCATTGAGGGGTTCATCCTTGAAGCATGAACTGAGTGATAGGGCGCAAACCGTCGATAAAGATAGCGTTATAAATTTTCTAAAACCCATTGTCTTCATATCCTTTTCCTTTATTACATAAGAATCTCTATCTTTTGTTATAAGATTCTTTTCTTTATTATATATGAGCGTTATCTTTTTGGGATATCCGCTGATGATTCAATTTTCTGGTTGCAAAGTTACGCTGAAAACTTGAAAGCACCAAACATTTTTCACTTTATTTGCATATTATTTATGTTTCTGATTATTTGTTAAATGGGGTAGGAAAAAAAGAAGACTGGGCATCCCTTTTGGAATGCTCAGTCTTGATTTTAGAAATTTACATTGTCGCCACCGCCGCCTTCGCCGTCTCCGGTGTTATCCTTTCCGGTGTCTCCTGATGGGGTGTTGCCGCCGCCTGGGTTGTCCTTGTCGGTGCCGCCGGATGTATCACCGGTATTGTCCTTATCGGTTCCACCTGAAGTTCCTCCACCTGAAGTTCCTCCGCCTGAAGTTCCGCCGCCGTTTTCCTTGTCTTCGATGCCGTTGTACTCGGTCATCTCCTCCATCTTGATGCCACTGAGCATCGGCTTTACTCGCTTGCCCTGGTCCATGACAGTGTAAGGTGAGTAGATGATGTACATAGCCTTGATGTTGGCTTGGGTGAACTTCTTGGCGCTTACGGCTGGGGAAGTTCTGATGCCGAGCTTGAAGCTTCCGAAGTTGTCGAGCACCACCTTGTTGCCTTCGGCGATGTTGGCGGAGATCTCTGTCATCAGGGCGTTGATCACGGCCAGGATGTCCGGTTCGGTAACGGTGCATCGCTCAGTGATATTCTTGGCGATGGCGCTGGTGTGCACCACTCTGTTCACTACTGCTCTACCGTAGATCATTCCCCTGGTAGGGGAGTTCTTGCGGTTGTTTTTCACTTTTCTGAATTTTGCCATACTCATTTAGATTTAAAGGGTTAAACATTCATTTTTCTTTCTTCATCTGATATTTTTCCGCAGAATCTGCGTTAGCTACCCATGCACGAGGTTACCCCCAGGGTGGTGGCAATCGCCGTGAGAATAGAAATCGCAATCTGGATAATGGTTTTCCATGTGTCTTTCTTCATTTTTGTATCTCCTTTCTGTTTATCATGTTGTTAGAAATTTTACGTTTCTTTTTTATATGTTGATAGAAAATTTTACATCAATACCTGCTGACGATTCTTCCGCCGCATGGTATAGCTTACGTGCAGCCAGCGGTGATTGCCGGGAGAGGCGCCGCGAGGCTCCAGAATCAGCTGGTCGAAGGTGCAGCTCGATTCTATGAATTTTCTGTACTTCGCCAGAATCTCCTCGTTCGGGATGAAGATGTCGGCAGCCTCGCCCAGGGTATGCTGACTGCCCGGTACGCCATGTACGGCGAGGTTGAGCTGCGGACAGCGATACCCGCTCGTGATGGTGATGATACCGCAATGCAGACGAAGAGGTTCCAGTACCTGCTCGCACAGCATCATCAGACGGATGATGATCATGGAGCTTTGTGGCGTGTTGTCGATGCCATACTTGATGGCGGTGCCCGAGCGGAGAAACTCTCCGAGGGCGAAGTGAGTGGAGAGGAGCATCTGCTGCATCCTCTCCAGTTCTAACATAGTGTGTGTTTCCATAAGCATTATTGATTGGTTTACGATGCAAAGATACGAAATTTTTTCGGGTTTGTCAAGGGTTTGGGGGTTACTGCGAGGGTTACATTGAGGGTTACCGCATTTCGGAATACAATAGAGCCTCTTTTGGGTCAGAAATGAGCCTAACGTAACGTTTGTTTTAGGCTCATTTCATCGCCAAAAGAGGCTCTATCGCAGGGTAAAAGAGGCTCTATTCCAGACCAATAGAGGCTCTTTTCAGCTTTCTCCTCCTTCCATGATCAGCAGCTCGATGATTCGGCAGGGAGGATTCTTCTGCAGCTGCTCCATGTAGAATCTCGTGATGCTGTCGGGGTAGATGCTGTTGCGCTGCTCCATGCCCCTGAGCTTGCTCAGCGCCTTATCGGGATGATTGGGTGGGGGAATGCAGCTCTTCTGGAAGAACTGGCGGTAGAGCTTCTGCAGGGGGATGGGGCGCAGGAAATCATCGTGCCACTCATCGCCCACGTCCTCCTCGCCGCTACTCCTCACCATCACATAGTCGCTCACATCGTGTACGAACTCGATGATCCATCTCTTGGGACATCGCCACTCCCGGATGCCCGATTCCTGATCCAGCATCCACTTATAGTCGTCGAGCATCTGCTCGTGGGCACGGGCTCTCAGCTCGTTGTACTCTTCTCTTGTCATAGGCGTATTATTTTAGAAATTCACTATCTCCAGGGTTCATCGTCCTTCGCCAGAACCTTGCCCTGCATCGCCTCGGCTATGCAGTCGTTCTCCGATTCCCTTTCGTCGTATCTGCCGCAGGGCTGGCGCACGTAGTACACCTTTCCGGGATGACAGAACTCCTGGTCTCTCACCTTCAGCATCTCTACGATGGTAAACATCTTGCCCTCCTCGGGCTTAGAGATTCGGTTTACGGTGAGCAGGAAGTCGGCGAGGTTCGCCCACTGCGCACTGCCTGCTACGGAGTAGATATCCAGCGGCGGAAAGGCTTCGTGACCGTCCTTGTACTGTATTCTCGGGTGAGCCACCACCACCGTCCAGATGTGGCGCGTACGGCTCCATGCCTGCAGTTTCGTCAGCATCAGTCTCACCTTCTCCGTCTCCGTGGCACGGCTGCCGCCCTCGGTCATGTTGATGAACACATACGGGTCTATCACCAGATAATCTATCTTCTGCTTCTTGCGGTTCATCATCGCCTCCATCATTCCGATGATGTAGTTGCTGTCGGGCAGGCGGGTCTTCGTGTCGAAATCCACCATGTGCTCCGACAGGTAATCCAGCGCCTTGCGGTTCTCCTGCCTTGCCTCTTCGGGTGATTCGGCGCCGTCCATATCCTCCGTGTTCCTCACCCCCAGGGCTATGCGGGCAATCTCCCTCACGTGCTTGCCCTTGATAGGTTTCTCGAACGAGAAGAACGCCACGCGCTTCTGGTTGTGGTACATCAGATGCGCCATCAGGCAGTTGAGGAAATCCGTCTTTCCCGAGTTAGGGCGACCGGTGAGGATGATGAGTCCGCCTTCGGAAGTGGGGTGGAAGATGCCGTCGGTGAGTCCGCCCATCCCCACCTCGTATCCACGGTCGTAGTTGCCCATCATGATGTCGAGGATGTCCTCCTTGTGCTCGGAGAGGTCGTAGATGTCGGCATCGCTGATGCCCTGCGCTTCGGCTATGATTCGCTGCACCTCGCGGCTTCCGAAGGCCTCATATACCTCGCTGATGTCCTTCTTGCCCTGCGGCAGCGTGGTAACCTTGGCGCGGGTCTGGTATTGTTCTATCAGGAGTTTCACCAGTCGGCGGCCCGGGCGGTCGGTATCGCCGCAGATGATGATTTCGCCTGCCTGCTGAATCCACTCGTCGAAAGCCTCGTGACTCTCCTCGATGTTGGTGCTGGCGCCGTTGGCGATGCTCAGCACGTAGGGGAATCCGCAGGTCATCAGCGTGAGTCGGTCCTTTTCGCCCTCGGTGATGATGAGCTGGCGGATGGGCTGTGCGTCGGGACGGAGCAGGTTGATGCTGTCGATGCCGTAGGGGGCGCAGGGCTTGGTGGGGGAAACCTGACAGAAGACCTTGCTCCACTCGCCGGTGACGGGGTGCTGCTGCACGGAGCGGAACTTCACGTTGATGATCTTGCCGTCCAGGTAGTTGCAGTAGGCGATGGCAGGTACCATCTCCACGCCTTTCGGGTCCTCGCTTTTGGTGTCATCCGCCGTCTGCTTCATCCATGCGCACATCACTCCTTCCTGAATGATGATGTCGGGCGAGAGCTTCATTGCCTGGATGTATCGCTGCACCATCGACTGGAGCGAGGCGAGTTCGTTGGCGCTGATCAGGGGACGGGCCTTGGGATGGCGTGAGAGGAGGTTGGCGGGGTGGAAGTGGTCGATGAACTGCTGCTGCTCTTCCTGGGTCTTGAAGGGGTAGATGGGGTAGAGCCAGGATCGGGTTTCGGCATCTATCTCGAGGAAGTCGTCGGGCAGCATGGGCACGTAGTCCTTGGCCTTGTGTTCATCCTGCTGCTTTTTCTGGGCATTGGCGTAGTAGTTTCCGTTCACCTTACCGCTGCCCTTTCCGAGGAGCGATTTCATCTCCTCCAGGTATCCGCTCCAGTTGCACGACCAGCAGTGGATCAATCCGTTATCTACCTTGATGTAGCAGTGACGCTTTCCGCATTTCGGGCAGGTAACGCCGATGTCGAGCTTTCCTCGCGCCATCAGCTTTATGGTTTTCTGGCTGATGTTCTTCAGTTGGTTCAGGAGGGCCTTGAGGGATGGAGCATCATTTGCAGGAGCTGATGAGGAGGATGCATCATCGTTTGAAGGGGATGATGTTGCGAATGAAGCATCATTTGCTGTAGATGATGAAGCTGATGAGAATGCATCATCGTTTGAAGGAGCTGATGAAGCTGAATCAGCAGGGATGATGCCGCTCAGCATTTCCTTGTATCTCTCGAAGAGCAGCTTCTCTTCATCAGAGAGATTTTCCTTGATTTCATTGAAGTCGGTAGCATAGTAACGTGGCTTCTCATTTTTGTTTTGATTTTGTTGGTCTTCTTCCATGTTTTTAGGATTTTTATGTTGTTGTTTTATGTTGTTGTTTTATTGTTAGCACCCACACGCCCTGAACCAACGGTCACCGGCCGAAGGGAAAGGTAAAGGGCAGAAGCTTTAATTGATTTACTTTGGAATAACCCAGGTGTGCGAGAATTTGTTCCAGGCAGCGTTGCCGGATGGTCTCGGCGCAGCATCCTGTGGTATTCGATGCTGCTCCGGGGTTCCATCACATCGTGTCGTATCATAGAATCGCTGTTTCGACGCCTTGTCCTGATACTCGAAATTCGAGATCGGTCGGTACTGCCGCATCATTTCAGCTGCATGCAACTTGAGGTACTTGGTGGCATCATTCACGGCACGCATGATGTTCTTCTGCATGAAATCGTATTTGATGAGATTGGCGAGCCAGCAGCTTTTGCCCACCGGGTTCTTGATGTTCATCATCACCTTGCTGTTCTTGAGCAGATAGGGATACAGATAGTCGTTGAAGAATGTGTTTGTAGCCATGTTGGTAGGGCAGGCTTCCTCCGGATTTATGTAGAGATTCGGATTAAGCTTTTGCGTTATTTCATTCACGGGCTTTACCACCTTGGCGTAAGCATCCGGGTCGGTTCCGATGTAATTGAGGAGCGCCTTGGCTGCAGCTTCCACTTCCTTCTCGTGCTCAGCCGAGCAAGTTTTGCACCCCGTTACATTCTTGCTTAAATTTTTCTTTTTATTATTTTGCATTGTCCCGTTAAAACCACCTAAAATGCGTTTATTTTGTTTGTTGAGTGCGAGTAGGGGTTCGTATCAGTAAAGCAACGAAAATACTTATGTGTGGGTTTTGAGCGGTTCTTTTATAATGATTATGTGCGTGCGAGGAAGGTTTTGTTTAGGCTTATTTATGCTGCTGCGGCGCCTTTCACGTTGCTCAAACTCGCATAAGGCTGCGGCTTTCAATCCCTAACGCGGACAAAGCAGTTTGCCCGCTTATGGGCACAAAAAAACCACCCTTTCGGGTGGTTTCTAAATGGTGCCCAGTATAGGGATTGAACCTATGACCTTTCCCATGTCAAGGGAACGCGCTACCGCTGCGCCAACTGGGCTTAAATTCGTTACGTTTTACTGCTTTGCCTAGTGGGCGCGTTCCCTTATAGCGGGAACGGTCTTATGGGATTAGCGCTGCGCCAACTGGGCATAAATCTGTTTGACTACTTATTTATTATACAAAATAACCCGCCCTAAATAAAGAAAATCCTTGTATTTCCGTCGGGAAAGGTTAAAGCCGCAAGGACTTCTGCCAGCAAGGCCAAAGCAACAAAGAAAGGTATTTTTTACTTTGACGGTTTTGTGCTGAACGGATTTTTATTTCTTTTTGGCGGTACGGTCTTTAAAAATATGTGCATCTACCAAGCGTTTGAAAATTTTTCCGCGCTGTTCAAAATCCTTAAATTGGTCAAAACTGGAACACGCGGGCGACAGCAACACCACATCACCCTTTGCCGCGCCGGCCATAGCCATTTCTACCGCCTTTTCCAAAGTGCCGCAGCGCATCAGCGGAAAGGCTCCGTGCAACTCCCGCTCAATCTTATCCATCGCCTCACCGATTATCAGGACGCGCTTGCAATAATCTTTTAAATATGGGAGTAATACCTCGTAAGAGGCCCCCTTATCTCGTCCGCCTAAAATCAGCCACAGATTTTGTGTCTTTTCAAAACTTTTAAGGGCTGTAATGGTGGAATCTAAATTTGTGGCCTTGGAATCGTTTACATACACCACGCCGCGGTGGTACGCAAATTGTTCAATGCGGTGTTCCATCGCTTCAAACTTATCAAAAACCGCTTGAATTGTTTTTGCGGGCACTCCGGCCGCCAAGGCCATTAACGCGGCTGCCATTGCATTTTCCACATTGTGAATCCCTTTTAAATGCGGGGGGCGGATTTGGTGTCCCTCGCTGAAAATCAGTTCATCTCCGTCAAAAAACACGTCCGTTTTGAGCAAATGTTTGGGATGTGTGGAAAATGCCAACACCTTGGATTTGGCTTTTTCCACCAGTTCCACACAAACAGTATCGGCGCCGTTTACCACCAACACGTCGGCGGTGCGTTGGTTTTTAAAAACTTTTGCTTTTGCTTTGATGTAATTTTTCATCCCGCCGTGGTGGTCCAAATGGTCTGGTGTTACGTTTAAAATGCAGGCAAAATTCGGGCGGAAATAGGTGCTGTCCTCCAATTGGTAACTGGATACTTCAATTACTACGTCATCACCTTTTTTTACTTGTCCCGCGCAGAGCGAAACCGGGCTGCCGATATTGCCGCACACAAACACTTGGCGTCCTTTATTTTCGCGTTGGGCTTGCAGTTTTAAAATTTCGCCCAGCAGCGCGGTCGTGGTTGTTTTTCCGTTCGTGCCTGTTACCGCAAAGACACGCACCCCTTTGGGCATAAAGGCAAGTGCGGTTTCCAGTTCGCTAAATACGGGAATGCCCAGTTTTTTGGCTTCCAACAAAGCGGGAGATTTAGGAAAAATGCCTGGGCTTTTTATCCAAAAATTACATTGAAAGAGGGCTGATGAGTGCCCGCCTGTTTCCACGCGCACCCCTTTGGGAAGCGCAAAAGCCTCCGCGTGTGCCATAGGGGCATCCTCGCTGATGAGTACGTCAAAGCCGTTTTTCGCAAGCAAGGTGGCCACGGCGCGCCCGCTTTTTCCCAAGCCTAAAACACCTGCGCGGTTGCCGGATAATTTTTCTCTCTTAAACATTTCTTTTTCTCCCGTGCAAAAAGGCGCGGACGGTTTCCTGGTCGGAAAAGTGATTTTTTTTCGTGCCGATAATTTGGTAATCCTCGTGCCCTTTCCCTGCAATAATTACGATATCATTTTTTTGTGCAGATGATAATGCCCGGCGGATCGCTTCGGCGCGGTCAGGCACTAATTCGTAATTACCGGCTCCTTTCATCCCTTGCAAAATATCGTTAAAAATTTTTTTCGGTTCTTCACAACGCGGGTTGTCGTTCGTTAAAAAAACATAATCTGCGCGCGTGCAAGCCGTATGCCCCATTAACGGACGCTTGGTGCGGTCCCGCTGGCCTCCACAGCCAAACACGACAACTGTGCGCCCTTTTTTAAAAGGGGCAACCGTATCCAACGCACGGTTTAATGATTCATCCGTATAGGCAAAATCTACAAAGGTAAAAAAGTCTTGGCCTTCGTCTATCCGCTCCATACGGCCCGGCACACCGGGCAAGGCGGCAAGGCCTTGTCTAATGGTTGTCTCGTCTATCCCATTGGCGCGGGCTGCTGCATAAGCGGCCAAGGCGTTATACACATTGTGCCGCCCTAATAAGTGGATTTTCAGAGGGAACCCATTTACATAAAACGAGGTTCCCTCCAAACTTTCGCAAATGTCCGTGGCCTTCAAGTCGGCTTCTTTTTCCAGCCCAAACGTAATCACATTCACGCGGCCCTTTAATAAATTTATCAAGCGTTCGCTGTACGGGTCATCCGCGTTAATGATAGCGGTGCGGTTGGGTTTTGGATTGGCGGGGTCAGCCAAGTTTTCAAACAGTTTTTGCTTGGCTAAAAAATAATTTTCAAAGGTGTGGTGATAGTCCAAATGGTCGCGCTGTAAATTGGTAAAAACAGCCGTATCGTACCAAATGTGCTTAACACGCTGTTGGTCCAATGCGTGGGAGGAGACCTCCATTACCACATTTTGGCATCCGTCCTCTTTCATTTGCGCGAGTAGGTTGAAAAGAGGAATAGCCGCCGGCGTCGTGTTGGGGGCCGCGCAAAGCACTTTCCCGCCCATACGGTAGTTAACAGTACCTAGTACGCCCACTTTTCGCCCGGCACAAGTTAAAATAGATTCCAGCAAATACGCAATAGAAGTCTTGCCCTTGGTCCCTGTAATGCCAATCATTTGCATTTCATTTGACGGCTTTCCGTAAAATTCATAGGCGGCATCCGCCATATCGCGGTCAATATCCGTAGATTGCAAATAAGGGGCAGGGCAATGTTCCGGCCGGGGTTGGGCGGATACTACCATTACGGCACCCCGGTGGACGGCCTCATTAATAAACTGGTTGCCGTCTGCATTGGCGCCTTTTAAGGCAAAAAAAATGCTTCCCGGGTGAACCTCTTGCGAGCGGAACGTAAGCCCGGTGAGGTGCAAGCCTAATCGGGTGGCTTCTGATAATACAATACTGGACATATAAGATATGGTATCAAATTGCTAGAATATAGAAAATGAAAAAAACGACCCGCTATTTTGAAACCTTATATACCCGATACAACAAACGCAGTTTGTGTAACCCCGACCCGTTGCAATTTTTGTATGATTATCCCGCCGTGCGCGAGAGAGAAATTGCCGCGTTGGTGGCGGCTTGTTTTGCATATGGGAACGTTAAGCAGATTATTAAAACGGTAAGTTGGGTGTTAAACGCGGCAGGCCCTTCCCCGAGGAAGTTTGCGTTGTCTGCCACTCCCGATAAACTGGCCCGTATTTTTAAGGGTTTTAAATACCGTTTTACTGCGGAGCAAGAAATTATTTCCTTTTGGCTGGCTGTTAAAACTATTTTGCAGAAATATGGTTCGCTGGAAGATTGTTTTTTGGCTTATTATACCCCGGCGGACGAAACGGTACTCCCCGCGTTAAAAGGTTTTGCGCGGGAACTGCGCCGCGGGTGTGATTTGCACTCCCTGGTGCCGGACCCGGATAAAAAAAGTGCGTTAAAACGATTAAATTTATTTTTGCGTTGGATGGTGCGCAAGGATGAGGTGGACCCCGGAGGCTGGGCGAAAATAAGCTCCGCACAACTGCTTGTGCCGCTAGACGTGCATATGCACCGCATCGCCCAAAAACTGGACCTTACCAAGCGAAATGCGGCGGATATTACCGCCGTGTTGGAAATTTCCGCCGCGCTCAAAAAGTATTGTCCGCACGACCCTATCAAATACGATTTTTGCTTAACGCGCTTTGGCATTCGCGACGATATGAGTTATGACGATTTGTGAGCGGGCTTGCCAAATAATTTTTCCAACTCTGCCGCCATTAAGGCCAAGTGGCTTTTAATTTTCGGCTGTTTGCTTTCTAATAGCGGCAGCAAGGTGCCGCGTACCCAGTTGCGCGTGTAAACATCATCAAAATTCGTTTGGTCCGTAATGTGGGTAAGCCCATTATTTTGCAAATATTCTTCGGTTTCCTGCCGGGTGATGCACATCAGCGGACGGACGATTTCCACCCCTTTGGCAAGCGGGCGTTGTACGGGAATTCCCATTAACCCCTTGGCTTTTGTTCCCCGCAGTAAATTCAGCAAAATGGTTTCGGCCTGGTCGTCTAATTGGTGGCCGAGGGCCAGTTTGTTAGCACCCCATTTGCGCGCTATTTTGAGCAAAGCCGTATAGCGGGCTTTGCGCGCGCCGTGCTCCGGACTTAAATTAAATTGTTCTGCGGTTTGCCGTGCATTTACTTGGGTGGAAAAAAACTCAATGTCTAACTGCCCGCATAAATTGCGGCAAAAAAGTTCATCGGCTGTTGCCGCCGGCCCGCGCAACCCGTGGTTGACGTGCACGGCCGCCAGAGAAAAATATTTCTCCTTGGCCAGGTATTGTAAAAAATGAAGCAGACAAACAGAGTCCGCCCCGCCGGAAAGACCTACTAAAACGCTGTCCCCGCGGCTGATTAACCGTGAGGCAAAAGTACGCATTTTAGGGAGGACGGAAGCATTAAAACTCTTTTTTGTCATATAAAAAAGTATAATAAATAATAAGGCTAATGGGAAAATACTGATATGAAAAAAAGAATTTTAATTGTAGAAGACGAAGCAAGCATTATAGATTTGCTTACCTTGATTCTTGCGCGCGAAGGCTATGAAATCCACTCTTGCCAGACCGGGCGCGATGCTATTGCCACGATGAAGAAGGTCCACCCGCATTTGGTGATTTTGGACGTTATGCTGCCCGGGTTAGACGGGGCGAGCATTGTTAAAATTATGGGGGAAGACGAAGCCCTGTCCTCTACGCCCGTAATTGTAACTTCGGCGCTTGTGGAATCGGAAAAAATGTTTGTGCCTTATCCGCAGGTAAAAGGTTTCTGCTCTAAGCCCTTCGTGCTGACGGAATTTATTGCCAAAGTGAAGCAGGCCTTGGGCGATTAAGTTTTGTACCCATAAAAAAGCCGTCCGTTAAAAAACGGGCGGCTTTTTTGTGTACCTAAATTTAGCGGGCAGAGCAGGTCCAGTAAGAATACTCCTTCCAAAAGTTTTCCAAAAGTTCATCTAAAAATAATTCTTTGCTCGTTTCCGTGCGGATGAGTTGCTTTAAACTTACTTCCGTTTTTTTGCGCGAAGCAGGCAACGGATTATTTAAGTGAATACCCGCACCGAGCAGTGCCCAGTCCTCAGTATCGGTGTGCAAGGCTTGCACCAACACCCCGGCAATTTTTTTCCATTTATGCGCATTTTTATCCCACGCCAGTACATCTCCTTCATTTGTGGCTTTGGTTCTAATTTCAAAAATAGCAGTTAAGGTATGTGCGATAACCTCGGCCATTTTTGCACCCAAAGAGGGAAAAGCGTCTTCGGATTTATTTGGGCGAAGCAGGAGCGTAAAATATACGCCTCCTTCGGTGGAGTAAAAGGGTTGCCCGTCGCGGCCGAAGGCTTCGGTTTGTTCGCACGCTAAAACGAGCGTGCCTTCTGGCTCGCCTTTTAGCGCGAGTTCGGCGGCCAAGGCCTGCGTGCTGTCCACGCGTTCCAGGCCGATTACTTTGGTAACGGATTGCAAAGGAAAAATTGTTTCTGCCATAAATATATTTTACCAATTTCCCTGCGCGAAAGAAAAAACAGTCCTTACTTTTTCTTGGAGGGTGCTTTTACACTCATTTGGCGCAATTCATATAATCGGTCGCGCAGTTCGGCGGCCAGTTCAAAGTTAAGCGCCTCGGCGGCTTGCAGCATTTGCTGTTCAATATCTTTTTCCACCGATTTTAAGTTTTTAAGCGTGGGCGTCGGCAAGGTGTCGCTCAAAATACCAAATGCGCTTGATTTGGTTTGCTGTTCAAATTCCTTTAATTCCACTTCTGTTTTTTGGATAGTTTTGGGCGTAATATGATGCTCTTTATTGTACGCCTCTTGTAAGGCACGGCGGCGGTTCATTTCGTTGAGGGCATATTTAATGGAATCTGTCTTGCGGTCTGCATATAAAACCACTTCTCCGTCTGCGTTGCGCGCGGCACGGCCAGAAATTTGAATAAGCGTCGTGGTGTTGCGTAAAAAGCCTTCGTTGTCCGCGCCCAAAATCGCTACGAAGCCCACTTGCGGAATATCAATCCCTTCGCGCAACAGGTTAATCCCGACGAGTACGTCAAATTTTCCTTGGCGGAAATCTTTTAAAATTTCCACGCGGTCCAGGGCCTCAATATCGGAGTGCAAGTAGCGCGTTTTGATGTTTTTTTCGGTAAAATACGCGCTTAAATCTTCGGCAGTTTTTTTGGTAAGGGCCAAAACCAGCGTGCGTTCGCCGCGGGCTTTATGCTCATTAATTTTTTCTACTAAGTGGTCAATTTGTCCCGCCGTAGGGTGCATATATACTTTGGGGTCCAAAAGCCCTGTCGGACGGATGACCTGCTCCACAATGTTATTTCCGCAAACCGTCAGTTCATACGGGCCCGGCGTGGCGGATACAAAAATGGTAGAGGGAAGCAGTTTTTCAAATTCGTCAAATTTTAGCGGGCGGTTATCCAAGGCCGACGGCAAGCGGAAGCCGAAATCCACCAACATTTGTTTGCGCGCCCGGTCGCCGTTGAACATTCCGCGCACTTGCGGCAGGGAAACGTGTGATTCGTCCACCATCATCAAAAAATCGTCATATTTTTTAAAGTAATCCAGCAGACAAGCCGGGCGTTCGCCGGGTTTGCGCCCGTCAATATAGCGGGAATAGTTTTCAATACCGGGGCAGAATCCGGCCTGTTGGAGCATTTCCAAATCGTATTCGGTGCGCTGTTTTAGGCGGTAGGCTTCCAATTCTTTGCCCATTTTTAACAGTTCCGCGTGGCGTAAGTCCAAGTCCCGGCGGATGTTATCAATCGCGCTTTGTGTATCCTCGTCCGTTGCCACAAAGTGCTTGGCCGGGTAAATCCAGGCCTCGTCTAATTCTGCCAAAACATTACCTGTAATGGGGTGAATTTCGTAAATATGCGCGATGGTTTTGCCCGCTATTTCCACGCGCAGGGCGTTTTGGCTGTATGGGGTCATAATGTCCGTAAACGGTCCGCGCATACGGAAATTGCCCGAAGTAAATTCCATTTCGTCGCGGTGGTACTGAATTTTAATCAAACGGCCCGATAGTTGGGAGCGGGTCATTTCCGCGCCCTTTTTTACATAAATGCGCATTTCCCTAAAACTATCCGGTGAGCCGATGTTGTAAATGCACGAAACAGACGCTACCACAATAACATCTTTGCGGGTTAAAAGCGAGGTGGTAGCCTTTAAGCGCAGTTTATCAATATGTTCGTTGACGGCGGAGTCTTTTTCAATATAAGTATCTGTTTGCGGAATATAGGCTTCGGGTTGGTAATAATCGTAATAAGAAATAAAATATTCTACGGCGTTTTCGGGGAAGAATTGTTTAAACTCGCCGTATAACTGGGCGGCCAGCACTTTGTTGGGAGACAAAATAAGCGTTGGGCGGTTTAGCCGCGTAATGACATTGGCCATTGTAAAGGTTTTGCCCGAGCCGGTTACGCCCAGCAGCGTTTGGCGTGTTTTGCCTGCCAAAATGTTGTTTGTCAAGGCATCAATGGCCTTGGGTTGGTCGCCCGCCGGCTTAAATTTAGAAACGAGTTTAAACTTGTCCATACAAGTATTGTACCTATTCTGGCAGACATAAAAAAGGGCGGCCGTTAAGCCGCCCGGAAAAAAGCAGATAATTGATTACGACGCGGAAGAAATGTCTCCTAAAAAGTGTGCATCTAACACACCGGGGAGCAGTTGGCCCACGCCGTCAATCATAAACTGCATAGCAATAGAACACAAAATCATACCCATAAAGCGGATGACAATCTGCGTGCCGTTGTGGCCGATTTTAGTAAACAAGTAACGCGAAGCCACCAACACCGCGCCTACGGCCGCCGCGCAGAGGAATAGCACGACAATCATCATAACAGCCATCGGGAACGAGTTGATTTTTTCGGCGTACAACATTACCGTAGCGATAGAGCCGGGCCCGATAAAAAGCGGCATCCCAACGGGAACGACGATGTGGCTTAAACGGTCGCGTGCACGGTCAAAGGTGCTGCCTTGCGCAGGGGCGGCCTCCAAGCCGTTACGTTCAAATTTAGATTTACCCTGTAACATACGCAAGCCTACGCCCAACAAAATAATAGAACCGGCCAAGCGGAAGGCGGGAATCGTAATACCGAACACGCTCAAAATTTTGCTGCCGAAGATAAAGAAAATCGTCAGCATAATGAAAATGGACAAGGCCATTAACAGTGCAACCGCACGTTGTACCTTCGGTTCGTCATTTTCCACGTGTTCCAGAAAAATCGGCATATTGCCGATGGGGTTCAAAATAGCCAGCGTAGCGATAAGCGCGTTTACCAGCAAACTCCAATCCATAGTGTGTTGTAAGCACTCCTTTTAAATGAAAATTGCCTGCCTAAAAGCAGACATTTTATCCTTAATAATAGTATATAAAATAAAGTGAGCCCTCACAGCAGAAAGTTTATTTTGCGGGGGAAAAAATAAATACTTTTCAAACAGGGCGGGAAATTGTTATAATAAATATACAAGATTTCGGGCAGTTGGCGCAGCGGTAGCGCGTTCGCCTCACACGCGAAAGGTCAGGGGTTCGAGCCCCCTTGCTTCCATTTTTAGTAACTATTCAGAGCGACGGCAAAGTACTGGATAGTTATTTTTTTAATCAAATCAAAGGAATACAAAAGCAATGAAAGAAAAAGTAAATTCACTTTGCAGAGACATTAGAGCGGTAAATCAAATTGAATTTAGCAGAAGAATGACACAGAGCCAGCCTGTAAAACAGGCTAACTCTGAATCTCTGCAAGTGCTTTTTTGAACTGAACCGCAAATAAAACAGATGTAAAGAGTACTGCAATAATATCCGCGATGGGTTCTGCCATATAGACACCTACGGTTTTATTGGACACGAGGTGAGGCATGATATAGATCAGTGGAATCAGCAGTACAAATTTACGGACAACAGCAACAACAATAGAGTTTACCGCCTTGCCCAGAGAGGTAAAGGTCATCTGGCATGCAATCTGGATACCGAACAGGAACAGACCGCCCAGATAGACTCTCAGCATGGGAGCCGTGAAGGAAACCAATGCCGCATCGGAAGTAAAAATGCTTACAAATGCACCTGGAATAAGCTCTACAGCCACCCAAAGCAAAACGGAATAGGTCAGACAGGTAATCAGAAGCAGACGGAAGGTTTTCTTTACCCGGTCTGCATTTCTGGCTCCATAATTATAACTGGAAACAGGCTGGGCTCCCTGGGCGATTCCCTGTAGGGGCAGCATGGCAAACTGCATGACACTGGTTAAAATGGTCATTGCTCCGACAGCAATATCACCACCGTATCGAAGCAGGGAGGAATTGAAGCAGACGCTTACAACGCTT
>OIYR01000549.1_pt1 | contig 20704 bp, 23 predicted proteins | sample 1588221 | NCBI WGS metagenome assembly OIYR01 (sample SAMN03283292) | human gut metagenome | biome: human-associated habitat; material: feces | host: Homo sapiens | place: Peru | collected 2012
TGGGATAATTGATTTAATAAAGAATATAGAACAAACTTATAAAATTAAGGTTTTAAATTATTTACCAGTTTGTTTTGTAAATGGGAAGTCACTATTAATGGCTTGTAAGATTTCAATTGATAATAGTAGATATTTAAAAGAAATTAGTAATGATAGTTATAATGATATTATTAAAATAATCAAAGCTAAAGCTGATTATTATTCTGAAGAATATGATGATGAAAGTGTACTTATAGAAAAATATCATCGAAGATATAGAATATATAACAAATATATTAAAAAAATATTTTTAACTGAGAAAAAGAGAAGAAAAAAAGAGTTTCAATCTTTAATTAGTCGTTTGTGTGGAGAATATAAATCTATAATAGATGTTTCTTGTGGTGATAATTTAGACATTTATAGAATATCTAATAGAGAAAATATTATTGTTTGTAATGATATAAGTTTATATCAACTTAGATGTTGTGAATCTAGAAGTAATAATGTTTTATTTACTAATGATAACATTTTAGATTTGAGTTTTAAAAATAGTATTTTTGATGTTTCTTATTGTAAGAATACACTTCATCATATGAATAATGATGAAGAAATAATGACTCTTTTAAATAATATGTATGATATATCTAATAAGCTTGTTATAGTAGAAATTGAGGATCCTAAAAAAGTAGGGGGTGTTTCTAAAATACTAAACAAATATTTATTTATGGATTATTTAAAAGATGCTGGTAAATATTTTTTGAGTTTTTGTAAGTTTAAAAGAATAATTGATAATAATTTTAAAGATAAATGCAATATAAGTTATTTATCATTTAAAAATGTTTTAGGCAATTATATGATTGCTGTTGTAGAAAAGAGGTAGTTATGGGTAGTAGGATCGAAACAGAAAAAAAATATTTTTGTATTAATAATAGAGAATTACTTGAAAAGATAAAAGTACTTGGTTATAAACTTGTTAGTGAAGGTAATGAAATAGATGAATATTTTACTGATATAAATAGTGAATATATTAAGAAAAGAACATGCCTTAGAATTAGAAAAAGTAATAATAATATGGAAATAACATTCAAAGGTAAATCTAAAGATTTTAGTAGTTCTTTTACTAAGCTAGAATCAAATTTTAAAATGGAACCAGAGAATTATGATAATTTTATTAATTTGTTTTCTATGCTTGGCTTTTATAGTTATACAATTGTTGATAAGAATAGATATACATATCAATTAAAAGATAATGAATATACTTATAGTATTATGGTTGACAATATTGAAGATTTGGGTGGCTTTGTTGAGTTTGAAATAGTTTCTGAAAATAAAATTATTGATGAAGATGTTTTAAGAAGTAAACTTAATCAATTTGTATCTTTATTTTCTAGTTTGAATCTAGAAGAAGCCAAACTTCCATATAGAGATTTTGTTGCCATAAAAAAATATAATGATATGTTACCTTCAAAAGGTATAAAAGGTATTCATATTAACTTAGATGAATTTTTAAAAAGTTATGAGAAAGATTTTTATAGTTATTATAAACTAGTTATGAAAAAAGAATTTAATACATCACTTAAATGGAAAGAATTTAAAGATGACATTTATAATTTTATGATAAACCCTGATATTGATCGTAAGTTCAATACATATTTTGATAATTTAAGTATTCAAGATGGAATGTTTATGGTTCTTTTTGAATTATTAAAGCAAATAAAAAATATGGGTTTAAAAATTATATTATCAACTAATACCAATGAGACATTTATTAATAGTTTAGTTTCTAAGATGTCTAAAAATACTATAGATAAAATCATTTATTTAAATAATAACAAAGCAATTTATAATGAGTTATTAAGAAATAATATAGATATTAAAGAATATTTTAATATTTCTAAACATAATTTAAAAGAAACTGATTCATTACTTCTAATTATAATAAATAATTTTGGTATAACTAAATAATAATTCAATATAAATATATTTTTTAATAATTAGAAATTATAGTAAAATAACTAAAACTTATTAGAAGTTTTAGTTATTTTTATTATGAAAATAATGTATTTTTCTTTTTAATTAATTGGTCATATACTTGAATTAGAAAGGAGAAAAACATTTATGAAAAAGAAAACAAATTTAGAATATTCAAAGTATTTTTTGATAGTTTTATCTATCTCTATTGCATCTATATTAATATCTAATGTAACTTCAATTAAAGTATTTAGTATAGGTAAAATAATGTTACCAGCTTCAGCTTTGTTGTTTCCGATTACTTATATTTTTGGTGATGTTATTGCAGAAGTTTATGGATTTAAAAAAGCTAAACTTGTTATATTGATTGGCTTCTTATGTAATGCATTTATGGTTTTATATTTTCAAATAGCTATTAAATTACCTTCTGCTGATACATGGACATTACAAGAGTGCTTTTCATCTGTTTTGTCTACTACTCCGAGAATGTTTATTGCTTCATTAAGTGCTTATTTGGTTGGTAGTTTATCAAATGCTTATGTAATGCAAGTATTAAAGAAACTTACAAAAGGCAAACATTTATGGGTACGAACAATTGGTTCAACTATAGTAGGAGAATTTTTAGACACTGTTATTTTTTCTACAATTGCTTTTGTAGGTAATATACCTGTTAATGCTTTATTAATTATGATGCTTTGTCAATTCTTATGGAAGGTTTTATATGAAACTTTTTCGACTCCATTTACATATTATGTGATTGGTAAATTTAAAAGATTAGAAAATTGTGATAATTAAAAGGAGGGAATTATATGGTTGTTGCATTTGAGGGAATGGATGGTTGTGGTAAAAGTACAACTGCTCATGAAGTAGCAAATAAATTAGGCTTTAAACATGAAACACAGAGACTAATTAGTTTACTCGATATTGATAAAAATAAATTTAATAATTTTGTTAAAGTAATTCGAACTTCTAAAAATTCCAAACTTTCTTTTTTCTTTTATGCATTTAGATGTATGCTTGATAATGATATAAGTGAAGATACTATAATAGAAAGAACAATGATGTCAACTTATTATTTTGAAAAAGATAAAGTATCTTTGGAAGAATGGGATATTATTATGAAAAATCATATAGTTCCTGATATAACTTTCTTATTATATGCTTCATCTAATACAAGATATCAAAGAATTTATGGACGTGATAAAAATGATAGTGATTTAACTAGTAAAGAAGCACTTAATGATGGGTATTCTGAAATGATTGAGTTTGCTAAAAGATATAATATTCCTTATATAGGTATAAATACTGAAAAATATAGTAGAGATCAAATAATAGAAATATGTAGTGATGCTATATTATACTATTCTAGTTTAGAATCTAAAGAAGATAAAAAAGAATTTGTTAGAAAAATGAATGAAAATTATGGCGTTGATGATTTATATTTATTAGGAGGTGATGATGTTTATGAAAGAAAAATACGATTTAATAATAGTTGGAATGGGGCCTAGTTCAATATTTTGTGTATATGAACTTTTAAAAAATAATTGTAAAAAGAAAATATTAATGATTGAAAAAGGTCATCCTATTGAAAAAAGAATATGCCCTATTAAGGGAACTGGTAAATGTAAAAAGTGTAAGCCAATATGTAATATAATAGGTGGATTTAGTGGTGCGGGAGCTTTTTCAGATGGTAAGTTATTGTCGTATCATTTATCATCATATAATGAATCTACAAATGATATTTATATTGGTGGTAAAGATGATACTTTTATAAAAAAATATTATACTTCTAATGAAATTAAAAAATATATGAAATATACTGATGATATTTATTTAAGTTTTGGTGCTAGTGATAAATTAGAAGGTATTGAAAGAAAAGAAGAAATATTTAAACTTCAAAAAAAAGCAGAAGAGTCAAATATTAAATTGATAGATGTTCCAGTAAGACATTTAGGAACTGAAAAATCACATGAGTTATATAAAAAGTTAGAAGATTATATTAGGGATAAAGTAGATATGTTATTTGAAACTGAAGTTGATGATCTAATAATAGAAGATAATACTATTGTTGGTGTCAGAACAAATGCTAAAAATATTTATTCTAATAAAGTAATACTTGCTGTTGGAGTAGATGGTGCTTCATGGTTGGAGAAATTATGTAATAAATATAATATTAACTATAGAAATGGTTATATGGATATAGGGATAAGATATGAACTTAGTGATAAAACAATGTCTTATGTTAATGAACTTTTATATGAGGGTAAATTTATTTCAAATGTAGAACCTTATAATGATAAGGTTAGAACTTATTGTCAAAATCCAAGCGGATTTGTTACTCCTGAAACGTATGATAATGGTTTTACTTTGGTTAATGGACATTCTTATAAAAATAAAAAAAGCAATAATACTAATTTAGCTATACTTGTATCTGAAAAATTTGATAGTCCTTTTGACAGTCCAATAAAATATGGATTTAATATAGCTGAAAAAGCAAATCTATTATCAGGTGGTAAACCTATAGTTCAAAGACTTGGTGACTTATTAAACCATGAAAGTACTACATTAGATAGAATAAATGATAATAAAGTTATTCCGACTATGACTTGTGGATATTATGGTGATTTATCTTATGTTTTGGATTATAGAACATTGACAAATATAATTAATTTTATTAAACAAATGGATAATATAATTCCTGGGTTTATGGATGATGATAATTTGTTATATGGGCCTGAAATAAAGTTTTATGGTAAAGAATTAATTCTTAATAAAGAGTTTGAGACATCTATTAAAAACTTATATTCTATAGGTACAGGTGGTGGATTAACTATAGGATTAATGAACGCATCACTTTCTGGAGTAATGATGGCTCATAATTTACTTAAAAATGATGAAGGAGGTATTTTATGAAAAAATGTTTATCAAAAGATATTATAATGAATAATGGAGATCCGAATATAAAAATTAGATTTGGTGAAAAAGAATTTCTAGAGTCAGTTGATCTAATAAGTAAAGATATAGAAAATAAATATCTAAATGAAGGTAAAAATATTGGTTTAATTGGGCTTGCTAGAGGAGGACTACCATTATTAGTTGCTGTTTCTCATAGAACTGGTATAAGAAAAATAAATGTTGTTCAAATAAAAATGACTGAATCTAATGAGAGATGGGATTATGGTAAACCAGAATGGATAAATGGATTTATAGATGAAAATACAGATGAATTTATTATATTTGAAGATATGGTAAGCCATGGTAGAAGTGTTAACTTATTAGTTAATGAACTTACTAAAATGAATAAGAAAGTACTAGCAATTTATACTTTGTTTATGAATAATGATATGAAAGAGTTAAGTTTAGATAATGAATACATGGATATTAACTATGTTAATTTAATAACTCAAAAACAGTGGGTGTATTTCTTTTGGGAAAAAGGTTATATAGAATAAATTAAAGGAGTGGTAATATGAAGGGACAACTTATTACTATCGAAGGCATTAGTGGTGTTGGAAAAACTTATTATTTTAATAAATTAAAAAAACTATGTGATAAAAATAAAATAATATTTAATTCTGAAATTAATGATTCAAGACAATTTGGGTATAACAAAAAAATATTTGATGTTTTGACTTCAACTAATAATAGATTTTTTGATACTGGTAATCCTAAGATGGAGACTCTATTGATTGCAGCAAAACAAGCAAATGACGAAGAAAGATTTATTAATCCTACGATAGAAAAGGGGTTAACTGTTATAAGTGATAGAGGATATGATACTGTTTGCATTTTAGAAGGTATTATGTATTCTCTAAAGTATAATACTAAATTAGAAAAAGATATTGATGACTTGTATCTTACATTAACAAAATATTGTAAAGTGCCAGATAAGACAATTTTACTAGTAGATGATTATGATAAGTGTATTTCAAGAGCTACGAAAAGAGATAAAATGGATTATAATGACAAAGAAAAATATATTTTAAATAAGTCATATGAATACTTTATAAAAATGTCATTGAAATATAATGAACGTTTCTATATAATAAACTTAAATAAACTGTCTGAAGATGAAGTATTAAATAGAATGATTGAAATTATTAATGTGTAAGGAGGAATATATATGAAAATAACATTAGTAACTGGTAATTGGGCTAAGATAGCTCAAGCAAAAGGATTTTTAGAGCCAAAGGGGATTATTGTAGATAATGTGAAGATGGATACTGTAGAGATACAAGCTGATTCAGTAGAGGAGGTTGCTAGATATTCTGCTAAATGGGCGAGTGAACAGCTTAAAGCAAATGTTGTTAAGAATGATACTGGTATTATGATTGATGCATTAGGTGGTTTTCCAGCAGCATATACTCATTATGTTCAAGATACTATTGGAGAAGATGGAATTTTAAAATTAATGAAAGGTGTTAAGAATAGAAAAGCTAAATTTGTCCAAGCCCTTGCTTTTTGTGAATATGGAAAAGACCCTGTATCATTTGTTTCTATAACTGAAGGAAAAATTTCTTTAAAGAAAGAAGGAGAACATGGATGGTGTTGGGATTTTATATTTATTCCTAAAGGAAAAGATAAAACACTGGCTTGTTTTGAAGATGAAGAACGTCTTAAATTATGGAATGATACTGGATATAATCAATTAATTAAATATCTAGAAGATAATAATTTATTGGAGAAATAATGAAATATTGTTTTAAAGTTTATTTTAATGATGGAACAAAAGAATTTGGATGGGCAAAAGGTGATACTCCTACTTGCTTATATAATGATTTTGATGGTTTGATGGATTGGAATGACTTTGATAACTTAACAGAAGAAAATATGACTACTAAAAAAGAATTAGAACTTGCTTTTGAAGTTTATAAAAATTTATTTGATAAAGAGTATAATAGAATAGAAATAATTAATTTAAAAACAAATGAAATAGTTGATTATATTGATAAGAGTGAAAAATAATTATTATAATGTTTTTTGAAAGTAGGTGAATGATGAACAAAAGAGTTAGTTCAAGAGCAATTATTATAGAAGATAATAAGCTACTTACGATGTTTAGAAGAAAAATAAAGAATGATGGTAGTGTTAAAGAATATTATGTGATACCTGGCGGAGGCCTTGAAGAAGGTGAAACACTTGAAGAAAACGTTATTCGTGAACTTAAGGAAGAATTTAATGTTGATATAGAGATTATTAAATTTTTAGGTACTGAAGAATATGATGACACTATAGCTAATTTTTTCTTATGCAAAATAGTTAATGGTACACCTAAGTTAGGTGGAGAAGAATTAGAAAGAATGACTCCTCAAAACTATTATGAAATAAAATATATTGATTTAAAAGATATTGATAATTATGATATAAATGCTAAAGATATAATTAAAAATCTATAAGAGGTGTTTATAATGAATAATATTAGAATAGTTGATAGTTTAAGTGTTAAGGATTTATATTCTTTAAGAGAATGTTTAGGATGGAAACTACTTTCAATTGAACAATTTGAAAGAGCACTTAAAAATACTATGTGTATGGTATCTATTATGAAAGATGATAAATGTATCGCTTGTGGTAGAGTAGTTGGAGACTATAGTGCTAAAGGTGTTCTTTCTGATATATTAGTGCATCCTAGTTATCAAAAACATGGTTATGGTAAACTAGTAGTAACTCATTTATTAAAAAGAATAGAAGATGTATTAAATCCCGGAGAGCAATTTCAATTGGAAGCAACTCCTACTTATGGTAATAGAGAATTTTATGTTAAATGTGGAATGAAATATAAACCTGAGAATCAAGATGGAGTATATGTTTGGATTAAAAAATAAAGGCTGTTAAATTTTTAACAGTCTTTATTCTCCTTTTTTTTCTTTTTATTAACTTTTTCAATTTTAAGAGTGTATCCTAAAGGTCCTAAGATATCAATCATAGCTTTAATAGTAGGACTATGCATATCACTTTCTATACGAGCTATTTTGACTCTATTTACTTTAGAATATAAACTTAATAATTCTTGGGTTAGATTATTTTCCTTTCTGAAAGATACAAAATCTTTAATAAATTCTTTATATAATTCTTCAGGTGTTTTATCTACCTCAATATAGTTAATATAGTCATACATCTTCTTCATATGGCTAATATTGTAACAAAGATGATACATTTTGTCAATATAAATGTTTAATTTAAGTATCAAAAGTGTTATAATCTAGACAATTAAAGGGGTGTTAGACGTGAGAAAAAAGTCTAAAAATGAAGTTTTATTTGATATAAACAAAAATCATAATTGGTCTTGGATTAGAGAAATTTATGAACGCAATAAGAATAATATGAATAAAATTGCTTTATTATATAGAGGCAATAAAATTACTTATAGGGAGATGTTTAAAAATGCTGTTACTTATGCTAAGTCTCTAAAAACGTTAGGATTTTCAAAAGGTTCAGAAATACCTATGTGTGTTGCGAATTGCCCTGAATTTGTTTATTTACTTTGTGCTGCAAGTATGATTGGTGCAAAAGTTAATTTATTTAATGAAAATTTTGATCCGGAATATATAAATGAAATTCTTAAGGAGTGTAATTCTAAATATTTATTTGCTACGGATGACAAGTATGAAAAAATTGCTCCTTTTGTTAAAGATAGTGCATGTGAAAAGAAAATTGTTTTTTCATTAAATGATTCTTTACCTAATAATCAAGATCCATTTGAAGAATTTGATAAGCCATTTTTGAGTTTTGAAAATAGAATAGAAGAATTTAAATCTGTTGATTCAAATGTTCTTTCGGCAAGCGAGTTTATAGCCTTAGGTTCTCAATACAAAGGAAAAATTTATGAGGATACAGTTAAGTTAGATGATGAATTTACTACTACGTATTCTAGTGGAACAACTAATTCTTCAAGGCCAAAAGGTATTGTGCATACTAATAGAAGTTATATAACAATGGGAAGATATCATGATGCTGATATTTCTGGGATGCTTGCAATGAAAGATATGACTGTTTTAGCGTCAATTCCAACTTTGTCTAATACTAATTTAGCATCAAATATTTCTGATACTTTAATGCAAAAATGTACTGTTGCTTTAGAACCTATTTATCATCAAGACTTTTTCATTCCGTCTTTATTAATAAATAAGCCTAATATAGCGGTAACTTCTAAGAGCTTTATTTTAAATTCATTTAAGAAAATTTCAAAAGATTCAAATTTAAAATTACCATTTCTTGCTGGCTTATTTGCTGCAGGTGAGCCAACTTCGAAAGGCGAAGAAAAATTTATTAATCGCAAATTAAAACAATTTTCTGCTGGAACGGCTGTATTGCCTAAACCAATAGCACCAATTCCATTATCTATTGCTGGTGGTGATTGCGAACATGGGGGCTTTTATATTAATTTTTATAAAAAATATAATGATTTACTTCCAATTTATTTGTTTAGAAATGAAGAGTCTGGGGCGAAACAATTTGATATGGTTGAAACGGCCATACTTGATAATAATGGTAATTATTGTTTACCTTATCAGGTTGGATTACTTGTTGCAAATTCCGATTGTACTATGAAGTGTTATCGTAACAATCCAAGTGGAACTTCTAAATTTTTTGTAAAAGACGCTTATGGTAAAGAATGGGGAAGTTGTGGTGTATATGCATATAAGGACGTATTGGGAAGACTTCATATTAAAGGAAGAATTTATTCATTTGACAATTATATTGAGCCTTATATCATATCTGATATTATCTCATCTGATACTAAATCTATATTATCTTGTGAAGTTGTTCCTGTTGAAAATGAAAGTGGTTATGTGTATGTAGCTCATATTGAGTTTCAACCAAGTTGTAATAAAAGTACTGAGTTGATGATAAATTCAATAGAAAAACATTTGAAAGGAATTCTCCCTAAGCATGTTGTTGATAATATTTGTTATAGAGTTCATTCCTTTGATGAACCATTTCCTCTTACTAATTGCGGAAAGAGAAACTCATTAGAATTAGTGAGTGAAGGCTTAGAAAATTGTGTTAAACCTATTGTTGAAAATAATATGATAAAATTATGTGAATATGATTCTACAAAAAAATTAGTTTTAAAATAAAACTATTTTTTTTTGCTTATTTAAGTGATATACTATTATTGATAGTAGGTGAGATAATGATTTTCAATGTTGCTTTTTTATCTTTGAGTCTTTTATATTCTATATTTTTACAAATCTTATTTTATAGAAAAAAACATATTGAGAATTTTGAGATAAATATATTTTCTAGTTTAATTAAATTAAATTTTTTTGGAGTGGTATGTGAATTACTTTGTTATTTTAGTATTTATTTTTATGGAAAAGATAATATTTTAACATTGATATTTAGTAAATTATTAATTGTATATTTTATATTCTTTATTATGTTATTCTTACTTTATACTATTTTAATTACGATTGATCTTTCAAAAATTAATAATAATTTTTTTAATAAATTTTTTAATTTAAAAAAGTTTTTTCTTGGATTTGGTTCATTATTAGGTATTATTGGTGCTTTATTGCCTATTAATTTGTTCTATGATAAATCTTATGCTTATTCCTATGGTGTTGCTCCTAATTATGCTTTTTCAATATCTTCTATATGTTTGACTATTATTGTTTTATGTATGCTTTTAAATTTTAAAAGCTTAAAAAATAAAAAGTATTTGCCGTTGTTTATTTTTGTTTTTATTGGTATTGTAAGTGCTTTTATTCAATATTTCTTTCCAGGTATAACAATTTTATCTTCTATGGAAACATATCTTGTATTTATTATGTATTTCACTATTGAAAACCCTGATGTTAAGATGATTGAACAATTAAATCAAGCAAAGGATGCTGCTGTTAAAGCTAATCAAGCTAAAAGTGATTTCTTAAGTAGTATGAGTCATGAGATTAGAACTCCTTTGAATGCTATATGTGGTTTTAGTAGTAGTTTACTTGAAAATCCTGGTGTTAGTGATGAAGCTAAGGGGGACGTTAAAAATATTATTATGGCAAGTGATTCATTACTTGACTTAGTAAATGGTATTCTTGATATATCTAAGATAGAAGCTAATAAACTTGAAATAATAGATACAAATTATAACTTCTATAAAATGTTTGATGAACTTGTGTTACTTACTAAAGCTAGAATAGGTGATAAACCGTTAGAATTTAAATATAGTTATGATGAGAGTATTCCTAAATATTTATATGGAGATGGTATGAGAGTTAAACAAGTAATACTTAATTTACTTACTAACTCTGTTAAATATACTAAAGAAGGATTTGTTGAATTTAGAGTAAGAAGTGTTATCAAAGATGATATAATTCGTTTAATTATAAGTGTAGAAGATTCTGGCATAGGAATTAAGAAAGAAAATATAGAAAAATTATTTACTAAATTTGAAAGACTTGGAGTTGAAAAGGAAACAACTACTGAAGGTACTGGACTTGGTCTTGCGATAACTAAAAGATTAGTTGAAATGATGGGTGGAAATGTTGCTGTACAAAGTATATATGGAAAAGGAAGTTTATTTACTTTATCTATAGATCAAAAGATAGTGACAGGTAGTGAATTAGAAAAATTAACTGAAGCAGAAAAACATGAAGATAAACCGAGTGATGAAGTAATTGATGCGAGTGGTAAAAGAGTGTTAGTAGTAGATGATAACCAACTAAATCTTAAAGTTGCAGAACGTTTACTAAAAGCATATAAATGTGATATGGATTTTGCTAGTAGTGGTAGTGAATGTATTAATAAGATAGCAAATGGTGAAAAATATGACTTAATATTACTTGATGATATGATGCCTAAGATGAGTGGTAGTGAAACTCTTGTTAAGCTTAAAGAGATAGATAACTTTGATATACCAGTTTGTGCACTTACTGCGAATGCTATAACTGGTATGAGAGAAGAATACCTTAATAAAGGTTTTAATGATTATCTAAGTAAACCAATAGTTAAAGAAGAACTTAATAGAGTTATTAAAAAATATTTGAAGAAATAATAAATTATGGTATAATAAGTTTAGTTAGGTAGGAGACGAATATGAGAGATGTGAATTTATTAACTAGTAATGGAGTAAATGTAGAAAAAGCCTTAGAATTATTTGGAGATATGGATATGTATGATGCTACTATGTCTGATTTCCTAGATATGATAGATCAAAAATTAACAAATTTAAAAAATTATAGAGAAACAGGGAATATGCCTGCTTATGCTATAGAAGTTCATTCATTAAAAAGTGATGCACGTTATTTAGGATTTGTTAATTTAGCTGATCTTGCATATCAATTTGAGTTAAAAAGCAAAGCTAATGATTTAATGTATGTATATGATAACTATAAGACATTATTAGATGAAGCACGTAGAATGATTAATTTATCTAAAAAGTATTTAGGTCGTCAAGTAGATGATAATTTAATTAGTGATATGGTAAGTGGACCTAAGGAAGCAGCTATTTTAGTAGTAGATGATTCTAATTTAGTAGCAAACTTCATTAAAAAAATATTTGATGATAAATATGAAGTATTTATTGCAAGCGATGGAGCTCGTGCTATAGAAATAGTAAGTGGACCAAATGCAAGTAAGATTAAAGCTTGTTTACTTGATTTAAATATGCCTAATGTAAATGGATTTGAAGTATTAGAATATTTTAAAAAGAATAATTTATTTCTTACTATTCCAGTATCTGTAATTACTGGTAATGATACTCGTGATCAAGTAGATGAAGCATTTAATTATCCAATAGTTGATTTACTTTCTAAACCATTTAATGAAAGAGATATAAAAAGAATAATTGAAAAAACTTTAATAAGTTATAATTAAGAGTTGAAACTCTTTTTTATTTAGTTTATTATAGTTATAAGGAGATGATAGGATGGAAGTACCATTTAAGAAATGTAATATTTTGATACCAAAGAAAAATGTAAATTATAATCTATGGAGTGTAATTGCTTGTGATCAATACACTTCTCAAATAGATTATTGGAATAAAGTAAAAGAATTAGTAGGAGAAAATCCTTCTACATATAAAATTACTTTACCTGAAGTATATCTAGAAGATGAAAATGTTGATGAAAGAATTGAAAATATTAATAAAACTATGAATGAATATTTAGATAATGATATTTTTGATACTTTAGAAGATTCTATGATTTATCTAGAAAGAACTGATTCTACTGGTAAGGTTCGTGAAGGTCTTATTGGTATGATAGATTTAGAAAGTTATGACTATACTATTGGTAGTAAAAGTTTAGTTAGAGCTACTGAAAAGACTGTAGTTGAGAGAATACCTCCAAGAAAGAGAGTAAGAATTAATGCACCTTTAGAATTACCACATATTATGATTCTTATTGATGATGAGAAAAAAGAAATAATTGAATCATTAAAGAGTAAAGTAACAGAAGAAGATGTTATTTATGATTTTGATTTAATGCTTGATGGTGGACACTCTAAGGGATACAAATTAAATGGTTCAGTAATTGATGAAATAACTAGTAAACTAGAAGCTTTAGGTGATATGGAGTATTTTAATAAGAAATATGGTGTTAATGAAGAAGCTCCTTGTATTTATGCGATGGGAGATGGAAACCATAGTTTAGCCACTGCGAAAGCTTGTTATGAAGAGATAAAAGAACAAATAGGTGAAGAAGAAGCACGTAAACATCCAAGCAGATATGCTTTAGTAGAACTTGTTAATATTCATAGTGATGCTTTAGATTTTGAACCAATTCATAGAGTAATATTTGATTGTGATGTAGAACATTTATTAACTGCTCTTTATAAGAAATTTAAAATTAATACTGATGGTAATGGACAAAAACTTACATATATAACTTCTGCAGGAGAGAAAACAATTTATATAGAGGATCCTACAAGCAATTTAGCGGTTGGAACTATACAAGGATTCTTAGATGATTATTTACAAGAATTTGCTGGTAAAATTGATTATATTCATGGAGATGAAGTTACTCGTGAAATGGGTAGTAAACAAGATAATATAGGATTCTTACTTCCTAAGATGGAAAAAAGTGACTTATTTAAATCAGTTATATTAGATGGAGCACTTCCAAGAAAGACATTTAGTATGGGACACTCTGATGATAAGAGATTCTATTTTGAATGTAGAAAGATTAAGTAATTCTTAATCTTTTTTTATGGTATAATTTTTTTATAATTTAATGCAATAATTTTATTATTTAAAACATTATTATTATGAGAGGTAGATTTATGGAGCATGTTTTAAAACTAGATAATATTTCTTTAGATGATTATATTCTAGGTATTGCTGCTGGCGATACTAAATGTTTGGAAAAGTTATATGGCGCCACAAAAACTTATGTTTTTGGATATGCTTTTTCTATATTGAAGAATATAAATGATAGTGAAGATGTAATGCAAGATGTATTCTTAAATATATATAAAAATGCATGTTATTATTCATCTAAGAGTAAACCCATGGCTTGGATAATTACTATTACAAGAAATTTATGTTTAGAAAAAATAAGACGTAAAAAGAAATTAATGTTTGACGATATAAGTACAGTTGAACATTTACTTTCTAAAAAAGATATATCATATGATAAGATACTTTTAAAAACTATATTAGAAGAATTGTCTGATGAGGAAAGACAAATAATAGTATTAAATTCTTTATGTGGTTTTACGTTTTTAGAAATAAGTAGAATGTTAGAACTTAAATTATCTACAGTACTCTCAAAATATAATAGAACTATTAAGAAAGTTCGTAGTAAATATAAGGAGGCAATAAATGAATAAAAAAGTTAAAGATGAATTATATAATGTATTTGATAATATGATATATTCTGATTATAATGATGTTGCCAAGAAAATTAGAAATGATAAAGGAGTAGTATTAAATATGGAAAAGAAAAGTAAAAGTAAATACTTTGTAACTAGTGGTTTTGGTTTAGCTTTTGCTGTTGTATTATTTTTTGTGGGATTAATATATTTTAAAAATGATAATAGGGTAGCTGTTATAGGTATTGATGTTAACCCGAGTTTAGAACTTAGTATTAATTCTAAGAATAAAGTTGTTAGTGTTAATACAAATAATGAAGATGGTAAGAAAGTATTAGGGGATATGGATTTAAAAGGTAGTAATGTTGATGTAGCAGTTAATGCTATATTTGGTTCTATGGTTAAAAATGGATATATAAATGAAAATGATAATTCAGTTTTAATAAGTATGGTAGAAGGAAATTATGACTTAGATAAGCTTGCTAATAATGTATATAGTTATTTGAAAAATGAAAAATTAGATTCTTCAATATTAACTCAAAATTTAGATACTACATCTTATGATAAAGATTTATCTAAAAAATATAATATTTCTGTATCTAAGGTTAAATTAATAAGAAGTATCCTTAATAAGAATTCTTTATATAATTTTGAAGAATTGTCTAAGTTAAGTACTAATGAATTAAATATTTTAGCAAATACAACTTATAATAAGACAGAAGAAGTAAATACTGTTGGTACTGCTAGTAAGAGTAACTACATAAGTATAGATGAAGCTAAAAAAATAGTGTTTGATGATTCTAAAGTGAGCAGTGATACTGTTAAAAATTTAGAAATTGAATATGACTATGATGATGGTATTATGGTTTATGATATAGAATTTATTTCTAATAATACCGAATATGATTATGAGATAGATGCTAAGACTGGTAAAATAATCGAAAGAGAAGTAGAAAGTAAAAAAGTAAGTACAAGTACATCTAAAAATTATTTATCTAAAGAAAAGATAAAAGAGATAGTGCTTAATAAAACTAAAGTTAAAGAATATTATGATTATGACATAGAGTTTGAATTTAAGAGTGGAAAAGCTGTTTATGAAGTTGAATTTGAAACTAAAGATAAAGAATATGATATTGAACTTGATGCAGTAAGTGGCAATATAATTAAATATGAAACAAAGAATAAGAAAGTAGATACAACTAAATATATAACTAAAGATAAAGCTAAAAGTATTGTATTAAGTGATGCTAAAGTTACTAATTACTTTGATTATGAAATAGAATTTGAAAGTGATGATGAGACTTATGAAATTAGTTTTGATACTAAGGATACTGAATATGAATATGTAATAGATGCTAAAACTGGTAAAATAATTGAAAGAGAAGTTGATAGAGATTAATTTCTCTTTTTTGTGATATTTTTAAGTCTTATAAATATAATTAACTAGAGGTGAATAGATGAATAGACAAAATTTATGGTTTGTAACTTTATTTTCATTAATTCTTATTTTAGGTGTTTACTATATTACTCTTCCTAGTGATATATTTAGTAAGTCTGCTTTAGAAAATGTTAATAAGAATGTTGATGTAGTAGTAACTGAGAATGATAAACTTGTTGCTTTAAGAGTAGAAAGGGATGAAGAGATAAGTACTGTTATGAGTGAACTTCAAAATAAAATAACTTCACCTTCGTCATCTACTGAAGTAAGAAATGCTGCGTTTGAAGAACTACAAATACTTAATTTAGCTAAAGGAAAAGAAACTTATCTTGAAGATAAAATACTTAATAATTTTAAGATTAAATCATTTGTAGAAATAAATAATGATAATATTAAAATAACTATTGCTTCTAGTGAACATAATACTAAACTTGCTAATGATATTATGAGAAGTGTTCAAGAAGAATTTAAGGATAAAAAGAATATCACTATTAAGTTTGAATCATAGGCAAATGAAGTCACATTATTAGTGGCAATGTCATAAATTACTTTAGAAACATAGGTGTATGTAGACGGAGGTGTTTATGACAGGAAATATATTAACTAAGAGAGAAAAAGATGTATTTGAACTTCTTGTACTTAACAAAACTACTAAAGAAATATCTGAGGATCTAGGTATTAGTGAAAAAACTGTTAGAAATCATATAAGTAATGCTATGCAGAAACTTGGATGTAAGGGAAGAGCAGGAGCAGTTATAGAACTCTTGAAGTTAGGAGAAATTTCATTATAATTCACTTTAAAAAAGTGAATTTTTTTTATTATGATGAATAAACTTTAGTATGATAAAGAGATATGCAATGAATAAAATTTTTGTTAGTACTTTAGTGTTTGGTTTGTTAGTGTTGTTTTATTTGGTACCTAGTCCTTCTTTTGATATAGAAGTGGTGGAAGAAGATAATAAAGATAAAAAGGAAAATGTAGTATATTTGCTTGATGAAGATAATTATGTATCTAGAGTTATTAGTTATTATGATGAAAGTGATATTGAGGGGTTAATACGAGAAAAAATAAAGATTCTTATTAATGGAGATAAGAGTTTAGGTAAGTTTTATTCTTTGATACCAAAAAATACTATTTTGAAAGATGTTAAAGTTGAAAAGGATAGTGTGTACTTAAATTTTAATAAGGAAATTCTTAATGTTAATAAGTATTTAGAAGAATCTATGATAGAAGCTATAGTGTTTAGTTTAACTGAGATAAATGGTATTAATAATGTTTATATAAATGTTGATTCAGAGAAACTTACTAAACTTCCTAAGTCTGGTAGAGAAATACCATACCCTTTAACTAGAAGTTTTGGTATAAATAAAAAGTATGATTTAAATAGTTTGAATGATATAGATAAAACTACTATATATTTTGTTAAGTCAAGTGATGAAATAGAATATTATGTACCTGTTACTAAAGTTAGTAATACGAGTAGTTCTAAAATAGATATAATTATTGAAGAATTAAAAAGTATAGTTAATGCCCAAGAAAATTTAAATAGTTATGTTTCTAGTAATATAGTACTAGTAGATAAGGAAATTACTGATGAAAAGGTTAATTTAATATTTAATGATTTTATATTTAGTGATGCTTCTTCTAAAGTTATTTTAGAAGAGGTTAAGTATGTGGTGTCTGAAAGTATTTTTGCAAATATGAACGTAAAAGAGGTTATTTTTAGTACAAAAGATCATAATAATATTGTAAGTGTTAAAAAAAGTTAAAAAAATGCTTGCAAAAATAAAAATAGTGTTGTATACTTTAGTAGTAATTTCCAGTTGTCCTCGTAGCTCAGCTGGATAGAGCAACGGCCTTCTAAGCCGTCGGTCACACGTTCGAATCGTGCCGAGGACACCATTAATGTTAATTAAGCCTTATATTAAGGCTTTTTTAATTGCTTTTTATTGTTGAAACACACTTTCAAACACACTTTTATAAATAAAAAAACTGTTGAAGATGATGGAATTTGATTCTATATCTTGACTTTATTTATTGAATTAATGTATTATTTTGTTATGGAGATTCCTTATATACAAGTGAAGAACTATTATTAGTTCGATGGACTTCGTGGGAATCTCTTTTTTATTGCATTTTTTAACATTTTCTTATATAATACTTTCTAATTTGAGGGGTTAATATGAGTAGATATGAGATAGAGAAAGAGATTAAATATATTTTAAATTATTTACTAGAAAATTCTTTTTGGATGGATAAAAAAGAGGTTATAGATTTATATAGAAAATACTTATATTTAGAATCTAGAATTAGCACTAATAATCCTTTGTTTAAAGCTGATAAAGATAAATATAAGTGTGGTAATTGTTATTGTTATGCTTTAGGTTTTACTACGCCTGATATATTTAATGATGTTTTTGTTAAATTTGATGATAAAATGATTGGACATAACATTGGTTTTATTAGTGATACTGTTGTTGATGTTTCTGATTCTCATGATTTAATGTTTGGATTTGAAAATGATATGGCTTATTTAGGTATTAAATGTTATGATAGCGAAATTGGTAAACCTAACTCTCATAATGGATATAAAGTTTCTTTGTATAGAGGATTTGATGATTTCCATTTTACAAGGCAAAACAGTGATGGCAGTTGGTCTCATAAAGTTGGATATGAACCTATAGTAATTAAATGTAGTGATCCATTAAATGTTTTTGAGTATCAAATAGTGCATACTTATGAAGTGGTTAAACCTGTTGTTAGGAGATTGATATAATGCTTGAGTATTTGAGAACATATAGAAAACTTATTTCGGTATATTATAAATTAATAAGTCAAATTGGTAGTATTGGTTCTGCTGAAGTGTATGAGTTATATAGAGAATATTTAAAACTTAGTGTTAAACTTGGTACTAATCAGCCTTTATTTGATGAAAAAGAGGGTAAATACAATAATTGCAATTGTTATTGTTATGCTTTGGGTATTACAGCGCCTGATATTTTTGCTAAAACTTTTGAATATAAAGAAATAGATGAGTTTGGTCATAATATTGGTTTTATGACTAATGAAATGCATTGTTCAATTAATTTAGATGATAATCTATATTATCTTCAAAGTGATTTAGAAAAATTAGAAATAGATTCATATGAATGTACTATGTTTTGCGATACTCATCATGGAGGATATAAAATTGCATTTTTTAAATCACCTCATGACTTTCATTTTATAAGACAAAATATAGATGGCACTTGGTCTCATAAATTAGGGTATACTCCTGTAATAGAAAGAATTGAAATGCCTCAAGAAAGAGTGCTTGGTAAATATAATTATATTAAAACTTTAGAGATAGTTAAGCCTGTTATTATGTAAAAAAATTGACTTATTGTATCATTTGTGATATAATATGTACATTATTAAGGGGGGATTTAATATGCCATGGTTTCTTGCATTATATACTTGGGGAGTAGTTGCTAGTGGTATTGTTAATACAACAAAAAGTTTACTTGCTTTATGGTATGCTAAAACAGAAGATGAAGTATACTATAATAAATTTAAGGAAAAATCAGAAGGAGAAAAATTTGCTTTCTTTACTAAGAATATACTTAAAATGTTTATACCAGTTTATAACATAATTCATCCAATTAAGTTACTGCTTGATTCAAATTTACCAAGTTTAATTCATCCAATTAGAGCATTAAAGGATGATGGTAGAAGACAACTTGCTATATGGAAAGATGAAGAGTATAAGAGAAATGCTTTTAAAGATAAAGTAAAAAGTAAATTTAAAAATGTTTCAAATTGGTTTACTAAAACTAAGGGCAAAGTTAATAAAGAAAAAGAAAAAATGCTTGAAGAAAAGATAATGAAAAATGCTTCTAAAGAAGAATCAGCTTCAAAAGAGAGTGATAAAAAGGTTGAAACTCTTCAAACTAAAAAAGCTGAGAATGCAAAGAAAACTGTTAATTCATCATCTACTAGAAGTAGTGTGTCAGAACAAAGCTCTAATGCTATTAAAGAAATAGATTCAAATTTAGCTTTATTAAAAAAACAATATAATACTTTAAAAGTACAATATGATGAATTAAAAAGTAAAAATGCATCTCCTGCTGAAATAAATTCTGTTGCTAAAAAGATGAATAAAGTTAGTAGTGATGCAAAAGCTTTAATTGCTAGACGTAACACACTAAAAGGTAAGGTAGTTACAAGTAGTAAATCAACTGCATCAGTTAGAACTATTGATGATGAAATAGAAAAACTAATGAATGAACAAGTCTTATTAGAAAGAAAATATAGAAAACTATCAAATGAGGGTGCTAGTATTTCTGAATTAAATGAATTAAATAGACAAAGAGAAATAATTACTAAAAAAGTTAGATATCTTTTAAGTTATAAAAAGAATTTAGCAAATAATGAAGAAAAACCTTCAACTGGAGAAGGTAGAACTTTAAGAAGATAATCTTGTGATTATCTTTTTTTTATATTATAATTATATTGAGGTAATAATATGAGAGGCGTATATATACATATTCCTTTTTGTAAGAATATATGTAGTTATTGTGACTTTTGTA